>Ga0316203_1000337_pt1 | contig 65935 bp, 71 predicted proteins | sample 6monrhotite_MG_FD_204940 | JGI IMG/M metagenome (GOLD analysis project Ga0316203, IMG submission 204940) | Microbial mat bacterial communities from mineral coupon in-situ incubated in ocean water Damariscotta River, Maine, United States -... | ecosystem: Environmental > Aquatic > Marine >... | reverse complement strand
TCCTGGCCCGCTCCCGCCTACACGTTCTGCCCGACACCGGAAACGAGGTGGTCGCCGACACCGTCACAGCCCTCAGCGCCTAAACCGAAGGATCAACCGTTACACCACCTCCAGGGACTTGACCGCGCGCCCCCGAGCATCCCGTGTCCGTCTCCACAATTCAGGAGATGCCAGCTTCACATAGGGCCTCAGGATGCTCGACCGGCGTGTCGCGCCGGCGGCGAGCGCGCGACTCCTGAGTTGTGGAGACGCGGCTCGGCAGCCGCTCGGGCGGTGAGGTCGCCTAGACCGGGTTCTCGCCCGCGACGCCGCCCGCCGGCGGGTCGTCGCGACGCTTGCGCAGATATCGCTCGAACTCCTGCGCGATCGCCTCGCCGCTCGCCTCGGGAGCCTCGACGGCGTCTCGTGCCGTCTCGAGCTGCGAGATGTAGGCGGTCATCTCGTCGTCCTCGCCCGCGAGAGTGTCGATGCCCTCCTCCCACGCACGCGACTCGTCGAGCAGGTCGCCGCGCGGGATGACGACGTCGACGAGCTCCTCGAGCCGGTCGAGAAGGGCGAGGGTCGCCTTGGGGGAGGGCGCGTTGTGCACGTAGTGCGGCACCGAGGCCCACAGCGACACGGTGGGGATGCCCGCCTCCTCGGCCGCCGACGCGATGACGCTCAGGATGCCGACCGGCCCCTCGTAGGTCGAGCGCTCGAGGCCGAGCTCGTCGCGCACGTCGGGGTTCTCGCTCGAGGCGTGCACAGCGATCGGTCGAGTGTGCGGCACGTCGGCGAGCAGCGCGCCGAGCAGGATGATGCCCGTGATGTCGACGGCGAGCGCTTGGTCGATCGTCTCGGTCGCGAAAGTCTTCCACCCGCGGGAGGGCTCGGTGCCCAGCAGCAGGTAGATGTTCTCGTGGTTGTCGCCGCTCACGTCGAGAGGCGAGTCGGTGCTGGGACGCTCGCGCGGCATCCCGTCATCGCCCACGGGCCCGAAGAGCGTCACGCTCGGCCACTGCAGGCGCCGATTGCCCTCCTCGTCGAGCTCGATCATGGGGCGGTTGAGCTGGAAGTCGTAGTAGTCCTCGGGGTCGATGTCGGCGATGGGCACGACATCGAGCACGTCCTTGAGCGAGCGCACGGCCCCGCTCGCCGCCTCGCCCGCATCGTTCCAGCCCTCGAAGGCGACGACCAGCAGTCGGCCGCCGCGGAACAGATCGCTCGTCGTCACTCGCTCACTCTCGTCGCCGGATCCCCGAACCTCACCGGGGCGTCGCCCCAGGATAGAACGCAACTAGACTTGCCCGTCGTGACCACTCCGATCCGCCCCTCCGCCGTGCTCTGGGACATGGACGGCACGATCGTCGACACCGAGCCGTATTGGATGCGCGCCGAGGTCGACCTCGTGACCTCCCACGGCGGCGTCTGGACCGAGGCGGACGGCATGCAGCTCGTCGGCTCCGGGCTCGTGCAGTCCGCGCGCATCCTGCAGCAGGCCGGCGTCGATCTTCCCGTCGAGTCGATCATCGACGCGCTCACCGACCGCGTCATGGCGCAGATCGAGAAGGAGGTGCCCTGGCGCCCCGGCGCCCGCGAGCTCATCGAGCAACTGCGCGACGCGGGCATCCCGATCGCGCTCGTGACCATGTCGATCCGGCGGATGGCGCTCCAGGTGGCTGCGGCGATCGGCGACGACGTGTTCGACGTCGTCGTCGCGGGCGACGACGTGGCGAACCCCAAGCCGCACCCCGAGCCGTACCTGCGCGCCGCCGAGCTGCTCGGCGTCGACATCGCTGACTGCGTCGCGCTCGAGGATTCGCAGTTCGGCCTCGTCTCGGCAGTCTCCTCCGGGGCCGCGACGATCGGCATCCCGTTGCACTTGACGCTCCACGAGGGCCCCACGCACGAGCTGTGGCCGAGCCTCGCCGGCCGCGGCGTCGACGATCTCTCCGCCGCGCTCGCGCGGCATCAGCACCGGGCGACGGGAGTCGAGTCGTGACGCTGCGTCGCCAGAGCGGCCCCTTCGTCGAGGGCGACCAGGTGCAGCTCACCGACCCGAAGGGCCGCCTCAACACGATCACGCTCATCCCCGGCCAGGTGTTCCACAGCCACCGCGGCACGGTCGCGCACGACGACCTCATCGGCCTGCCCGATGGCAGCGTCATCGACAACTCGAGCGGCATCTCCTACCTCGCGCTGCGCCCGCTGCTCACCGACTTCGTGATGTCGATGCCGCGCGGCGCCGCGATCATCTATCCGAAGGATGCCGCGCAGATCCTGGGGCACGCCGACATCTTCCCCGGCGCCCGCGTCGTCGAGGCGGGGGTCGGCTCCGGCGCTCTCTCGATGTGGCTGCTGCGCGCGATCGGCGACCATGGCGAGCTGCTGTCGTTCGAGCGTCGCGAGGAGTTCGCGCAGATCGCCCGCGGCAATGTGAGCGCCTACTTCGGCGTGGAGCCCGAGAACTGGTCGATCACGCTCGGTGATCTCACGGATGCTCTGCCGGAGCGCGTCGAGGCAGGCAGCGTCGACCGCGTCGTGCTCGACATGCTCGCGCCGTGGGAGTGCCTCGAGGCCGTCGCGCATGCGCTCACGCCCGGGGGAGTGGTGCTGTGCTACATCGCGACCGCGACCCAGCTCTCGCGCGTCGCCGAGGCGATCCGCAACACGGCCTCGTTCACCGAGCCCGTCTCGAGCGAGACGATGGTGCGCGGCTGGCACGTGGACGGGCTCTCGGTGCGTCCCGACCACCGCATGGTCGCCCACACGGGGTTCCTCATCACGGCGCGACGGCTCGCCGACGGCACCGAGCGCTTCATCAAGGCCAAGCGCGGCTCGAAGACGGAATTCACCGACGAGGACGTGGAACTGTGGACCCCGGGAGCCGTCGGCGACCGCACGGCGAGCGACAAGAAGCTGCGCAAGGCGGCCCGCGAAGCGCAGTCCCTCGCCGAGCGATCGGCGCGACGCCAGCCGATAGAGTGACCTTCGACGCTGCTCGCCCGATCGAAAGAGGTTCCGTGCGCTCCCTGGCACCCGCGCTCATCCTGACCACCGCACTGGTCGGCTCGCTCGCCGCGTGCACCACGCCGGGCGTGGCGCAGTCCTGCACGCCGCTCGTCCCCGCCGGCGAGCCCGCCTCCTACGTGCAGGCCACGGGTGCGATCGGCACTCCTCCCGAGGTGACCTTCCCCACTCCGCTGCGTGCCGAGAGCGCCGTGCAGGCGGTCATCGAGAGCGGCGACGGGGAGGGCGCGGTCGCGGGCCCCGGCCAGGTCGTCGACTTTCAGGTGAGCCTCTTCAACGGCGCCGATGGCGAGCTCATCACCCAGACCTCCTACGACCCGGACGCCGCGCCCGTGCGGCGCACCGCGGGCGCTGACACCGACATCCTCGCGAGCGTCGTGCAGTGCGCCGAGGTCGGTTCGCGCATCGCCGCGACCGGCACGATCGCCGACGTGTTCGGCGAGGGCCAGCTCGACCCAGGCCTGGGTCTGGCCGACGACGATGCGATCGTCATGGTCATCGACGTCGAGGCCGCGTACCTCGGCAAGGCCACCGGCATCCCGCAGCTGGGCAGCGAGGGCGTTCCCGCCGTCGTCACGACGCCCGAGGGCGTGCCGGGCATCACGATCCCCAATGAGGAACCCCCGTCGGATCTCATCGTGCACACGCTCGTGCTCGGCCAGGGCGCCGAGGTCGCGGAAGGTGATGCGGTCGTGCTCCACTACACGGGTGTGCTGTGGAACACGGAGCGCGTGTTCGACTCCAGCTGGGAGCGCGAGGTGCCGTCGACGTTCACGGCGGCGAGCTTCGAGGATGACCCCACGGGCGTCGTGCCGGGTCTCGCCGAGGGCCTCATCGGCCAGACGGTCGGGTCGCAGGTCATCGTCGTCATTCCGCCCGAGCTGGGCTATCCCGCCGGGCAGGCGCCCGCGAGCGTGCCCGAGGGCTCGACGATGGTGTTCGTCGTCGACATCCTCGGCCTCGAAGGCTGACCGCCGGAAGCGCCGGAGTTCTCGTGGCCCGCACGATTCCCGTCGAGGAGCGCCTCTTCAGCCTCGTGCTGGCGCTTCTCGCGACCGAGCACGGCCTCACGAAGCACGAGATCCTCTCCACCGTCACGGGATATGCGGCCCGCTACGCGACCGACCGCGATCGCGGCAGTCTCGAGCGGCAGTTCGAGCGCGACAAGGAGGAGCTGCGCGACCTCGGCGTGCCGCTGGAGACCTTCGATGCGCAGGGCGCGGAGAACGACACGAAGTTCCAGCGGTACCGCATCCCTGCCGACCGCTACCAGCTGCCCGAGGAGGTGCGCTTCACGCCCGACCAGTACGCGCTCCTCGGTCTCGCCGCGCAGGTCTGGCGCGAGGGCTCCCTCTCGCAGGACTCGCGTCGAGCGCTGACGAAGCTGCGCTCGCTCGGGCTCGCGCTCGACGACGCCATCATCGGCATGGCACCGACGATCCGCACCCGGGACTCCGCGCACGAGCCGCTCACTCTCGCGATCGACCGCGGCCAGCAGGTCACCTTCCGGTACCTCAAGCCGGGTCGCACGTCACCGGAGCTGCGCCGCGTCTCGCCGCTCGCCCTCGTGCATCACGAGGGCCGCTGGCACCTGCAGGCCCACGATGATGCCGCGGATGCTCCGCGCACGTTCCTCCTGCGCCGCATCGTCGGCCAGGTCGCGGTCGCGGTCGCGGGCAGCGCCACACACCGCCCTGCGCCCGACGAACCGGCTCGAGCCCTCGCCGAGCTGCGCGAGATCTGGCAGCGCACGGTCGCGGTCGTGCGGCCCCGCCCCGGCAGCGAGGCCGACGTCGTGCTGCGCAACCGCGCGGAGACGCGCACGGTAGACGGCGGGCTCGAGATTCATACGACCGACCTCGACATCCTCGCCGACGAGCTCACCGCCTTCGGCGCCGACGTCCTGGTCGTCGAGCCTGCGTCCTTGCACGACGCGGTGCACGCTCGATGGCAGGCCATCCTGGAGCGTCATGGCTAAGCGCGCTCCTGCCCCGAAGGCGGGCGACAAGCTCACCTTCCTCCTCGCTCTCGTGCCGTACCTGATCGACCAGGTGCGCGTGAGCGTCGACGAGGCCGCCGCCCACTTCGGCGTGCCGCCGCAGCGCGTGCGTGACGCGGTCGCGCTCATCACGACGAGCGGCCTGCCGGGCGACGACGGCGCGTACTCGCACGCCGACCTCTTCGACATCGACTGGACGGCCTACGAGGAGCGCGACGTCATCACGATCATCCGCGCACCCGTCGACGAGATTCCGCGCCTCTCGTCCCGGGAGGCTGCTGCGCTCCTCGCCGGCCTGCAGGTGCTGGCGGCGAGCCCGAGCTTCGCGGCACGCACCGACGCCGTCGAGCTCATGGAGCTGCTGGGCAGGGGCGCCTCCGAGTCCGTCGCGCCCGTCGCTGTCGCCCCGTCCGCGCCCGATGACCTGCGCGCGCTGCTCACGCGAGCCCTCCACGAGCAGCTCCGCGTGCGGCTCGACTACGTGTCGACGCGAGGGGAGCGGCAGTCGCGCGAGGTCGATCCGATCCGCCTCGACGGGCTCGACGACGTCTGGTACCTGCGGGGGTGGTGCCTCCTGCGCGACTCCGAGCGCACCTTCCGGCTCGACCGCATCGCGGGGGCCGAGCTGCTGGGCCCCGCCGCCGAGCACGAGGCCGTGAGCGTCGACCCCGAGCAGCTGTTCCGTCCGGCGCCCGACGATCAGCGCGTCACCCTGCGCCTGCCGGTCTCGGCGCTACCGCTCGTCACCGACTACCGCGGCCCCGATGATGAGCTGAGCGTCGACTCCGAGAGCGGCACCGCGACTCTCACCCTCATGGTCGGCCACGACGGCGTGCTCGGGCGACTCGTGAGCTGCGCTCCCGGCGCGATCGAGATCGTCGCCCCGCCCGAAGCGCGCGCAGCGGTCGCGGCGTGGGCGCGCACGGCTCTCGCCGAGGAAAGCGTCTAGACTCGACGCACACTGCTTCTCGAGCTCAAAGGATCAGAGCACATGCCGGCAAATCTCGGAGGCTGGACCGGCCTCATCCTCCTTCTCGTGGTCATCCTCCTCTTCGCCGCGCCCAAGCTTCCCCAGCTCGCCCGCAGCCTCGGCCAGTCGATGACGATCTTCAAGAAGGAGATCAAGAACAAGGACGGGGATGCTCCCGCCGACGCGAGCGGCGAGGCGAGCTCCACGAAGCAGGAGTCGACGGGCTCCAGCGAGGGTTCCGACTCCTCCAGCTCGAAGTAGGCCGTGGCAGACCGCCCGCCGCGGTCCCGGAATCCCGAGGGCCGCATGTCCCTCGGCCAGCACCTCGTCGAGTTGCGCAAGCGACTCACGCGCGCCGGTGCGGCGATCCTGCTCGCCTCCATTGCGGGCTTCATCGTCGCCGAGGAGATCTGGCGCGAACTGAGTCGTCCACTCGTCCGCATCGCCGAAGAGCAGGGTCGCGACGCTCAGATCAACTTCACGGCGATCACGGAAGCTTTCGACACGCGAATGGTGATCGGCCTGACGTTCGGGATCGTCGTGGCATCTCCCTTCTGGCTCTACCAGTTGTGGGCTTTCATCGTGCCGGCGCTGCACCGCAAGGAGAAGGGCTACGCGATCGGTTTCCTCGCGGTCTCTGTTCCTCTATTCCTTGCCGGTTGCACGGCAGGCTGGTTCGTCTTCCCGAATATCGTCACACTGCTCACCGGTTTCGCGTTCGACGACTCGACGACTCTGCTGACAGCACGGTTCTACCTGGACTTTGCCCTTAAGCTCATCATCGCCATCGGCGTCGGCTTCGTGCTACCCGTCGTGCTTGTGATGCTCAATTTCGCACGCGTGCTGCTCGGGTCCAGCATCCTGAAAGGTTGGCGCATAGCGATTCTCGCTATCACCTTGTTCACCGCTCTCGCGACTCCCGCCGCCGACATCCTGTCGATGTTCGTGCTCGCGGTCCCCATGGTCGGCTTGTACTTTCTCGCCGCGGGCGTCGCCGTGCTCAACGACCGTCGCGTCGAGCGTCGTGAGGCCAAGCTCGCCGCCTCGTACGACGAGTAGCCGACGATGTCGACCGAGCCGACACCCGCCGAGCGCTACGCGGCCGCGCGCACGTTGCGTGGCCTGCCTCGACTGCGCGCCTTCCGCGACGGCCTCGCGATCGATCTCGACCCGTTCCAGCTCGCAGCGTGCCAGGCGCTCGAGGAGGGGCGCAGCGTGCTCGTCGCGGCACCGACCGGGGCGGGCAAGACGATCGTGGCCGAGTTCGGCGTCTTCCTCGCGATGTTCGAGCCCAAGGCCAAGATCTTCTACACGGCCCCCATGAAGGCGCTCAGCAACCAGAAGTACACCGAGCTCGCCGCCGAGTACGGCGCGAGCGAGGTGGGCTTGCTGACGGGCGACACGAACATCAACGCGAGCGCGCGCATCGTCGTCATGACGACCGAGGTGCTGCGCAACATGCTCTACGCCGATTCGCCGCTCCTGACCGATCTGGCCTACGTCGTCATGGACGAGGTGCACTACCTCGCCGACCGGTTCCGTGGCGCCGTCTGGGAGGAAGTGATCATCCACCTGCCGCTCGCGGTGCGGCTCATCTCCCTGAGCGCGACGGTCTCCAACGCCGAGGAGTTCGGCGACTGGCTGCAGGCGGTGCGCGGCGACACCGACGTCATCGTTAGCGAGACCCGCCCGGTCCCGCTCACGCAGCACGTGCTCGTGCGCTCGAAGCTGCTCGACCTCTTCGACTCGTCGGGTCAGGCGGCGACGAACCGCGTCAACCCCGAGCTCGTGCAGCTCGCGCGCGCTGGCGGCGCGAAGGTGCACCGCGGCCGAGGCCACCACCCGAAGCGGTGGGAGAAGCGCTCGGGGCGCTCCGGCGGCTTCGGCGGCGATGAAGGCCGCATGGATCGTGCCGCGATCGCCGGGATGCTCGGAGCCAGGAACCTGCTGCCCGCGATCTTCTTCATCTTCAGCCGGGCGGGGTGCGACGCAGCCGTCCGGCAGCTCGTGCGGTCGGGCATCCGGCTCACCGATCAGGCCGAACGCGACGAGATTCGCGCGATCGTCGAAGAGCGCTGCCGCACGCTGCGCGACGACGACCTCGCGGTGCTCGGCTACTGGGAGTGGCTCGACGGCCTGCAGCGCGGTGTCGCGGCGCACCACGCCGGTCTTCTGCCGGCCTTCAAGGAGGTCGTCGAGGAGCTCTTCCAGAAGAAGCTGCTGCGCGTGGTCTTCGCGACGGAGACGCTCGCCCTCGGCATCAACATGCCCGCACGCACGGTCGTGCTCGAGAAGCTCGAGAAGTTCAACGGCGAGGCGCGCGTGCCGATCACACCGGGGGAGTACACCCAGCTCACCGGCCGGGCAGGCAGGCGCGGCATCGACACGGAGGGTCACGCGGTCATCCAATGGACGGGCGGCCTCGACCCGCAGGCGGTCGCCTCGCTCGCCTCGCGACGCACGTATCCGCTCAACTCGAGCTTCCGGCCGACCTACAACATGGCGGTCAATCTCATCGAGCAGTTCGGCCGCGACCGCGCCCGCACCATTCTCGAGAGCAGCTTCGCGCAGTTCCAGGCCGACCGCGCCGTCGTCGACCTCGCGCGCACGGTGCGCAAGCAGCAGGAGTCTCTGCAGGGCTACGCGACGGCCATGCAGTGCCACCTGGGCGACTTCGGAGAGTACTCCGCGCTGCGCCGCGAGCTCAGCGACCTCGAGAAGGGCTCGACGGGCCCGGGTAAGGGCGCGTCGCAAGCAGAACGGGTGCGCCGTCAGAAGCAGATGGAGGGCGTGAGCAAGCGCATGCGCACGCACCCCTGCCATGGCTGCGCCGATCGGGAGGCGCACTCCCGGTGGGCGGAGCGCTGGTGGCGGCTCAAGCGCGAGAACGACAAGCTCGGCCGCCAGATCTCGGGCCGTACGGGTGCCGTCGCCGCGGTCTTCGACCGCGTCACGGTCGTGCTCGAGAAGCTCGGCTACCTCACGAAGGACGAGCACGGGCGCACTGCCCTCACCGTCCACGGCCGCTCGCTGCGACGCATCTACGGGGAGCGCGACCTGCTCGTCGCCGAGTGCCTGCGTCGCGGGCACTGGAAGGATCTCGACCCCGCCTCCCTCGCCGCGATGGCGAGTGCGATCATCTTCGAGGCCCGTCGGGATGACGGCCAGGCACCCGAGTACCACCTGCCGCGGGGCGCCTTCCGCCCCGCGCTCGAGCGCACCCAGGAGCTGTGGGCGCGGCTCGACGACCTCGAGCGCGACCACCGGCTGCCCGGGTCGATCCCGCTCGCCACGACCCTCGCCCTCCCGATGCAGCGCTGGGCGCAGGGCGCGAGCCTCGACGTCGTGCTGCGAGACGCCGACATGGCCGCGGGCGACTTCGTGCGCTGGACCAAGCAGACCATCGACCTCCTCGACCAGATCTCGATCGTCGCCGACGGCGCCGTCGGGCGCACCGCGCGGTCGGCGCTGGACGCGATCCGCCGCGGCATCGTCGCCTACAGCTCGGTCGCCTGATGACTCACGGCACGAACGCTCCCGCTCCGCGCGCTTCGGCGTGGTCGCTCCCCGCCGCGCCCCGGCTGCCGCTCGCCCTCGCGATGGGCGCGCTGGGTGGCTGGATGACCGACCTCGGGTTCCCCGACGGCGCGGCCTGGCCGCTCACGATCGTCGGGGTCGCGCTCGTGCTCGCGAGCCTGCGCGGTCGCAGCGTCGGCGGGGCGCTCCTCGTCGGCGCGGTGAGCGGCTTCGCGTTCTACGGCACCCTCATCGAGTGGCTCACGATCTACCTCGGCGTCGTGCCGTGGCTCGCCCTCACCCTCGCGCAGGTGTTCTTCACCTCGCTCGGCGCTGTCGTCATCACCCTTGCCTGGCGCTGGGTTCCGCGAGCCTGGCCGGGCACGGCCGGGCGCCTCCTGCTGACCCCGGTCATCGTGGCGGGGGCCTGGACGCTCCGGGAGGCCGTCTCGAGCACGTTCCCGTTCGGCGGCTTCGCGTGGGGCCGTCTCGCGCACAGTCAGGCCGAGGGTCCGCTCGGGCACTGGGCCGCGTGGGTCGGCTTCTCCGGCCTCACCTGGCTGCTCGCCACGCTCGCGGCGCTGCTCGTCGTCGTGGCGATCGAGTCGCGGGAGGGGGTGCTGCGGCGCAGCATCCTCGTCGTCGGTGTCACGGCGACCGCCCTCGTGTGGCCGGCGTTCCCCGTAGCCGTCACGGGCACGACGACCGTCGCCGCGGTGCAGGGCAACTCCGATGCGGGGCTGTTCGCCGGGCGCGAGCCCGGCGACATCCTGCAGGATCACTACGACGCGACCGTGCCCCTGTTCGATACCGGGCTCGATCTCGACATGGTCGTCTGGCCCGAGAACGCCTCCGACCTCGACCCCCTGCGCAGCGAGCTCTCGGCCGCGGTGCTCGACCAGGTGAGCGATCGCCTCGACGCTCCCGTCGTCGTCGGCACGATCACGGTCGACGGCGACGAGACCTTCAACAGCGCGCTGCTGTGGCGGGACGGTGAGAGCGCGATCGACCAGTACGACAAGGTGCGGCCCGTGCCGTTCGCCGAATACCTGCCCGCCCGCGAGTTCTTCTACCCGCTCGCCCCCGACCTGTTCGACCTCGTGCCGCGCGACTACGCCTTCGGCCAGAGAGACACCGTGTTCGACATCGACGGAGTCATCGCGGGCATCGCGATCTGCTTCGACATCGTCGACGACGACCTCGTGCAGCGCATGGTCGACGAGGGCGCCCAGGTGCTGCTCGCGCCGACCAACAACGCCGACTTCGGGCGCACCGACCAGAGCGTGCAGCAGCTCGGCATCGCGCGTCTGCGCGCCATCGAGCAGGGCCGCAGCCTCGTCAACGCCTCGACCGTGGGAGCGAGCGCGATCGTGGCGCCCGACGGCTCGACCATCGACGACCTGCCGCTGTTCGAGAAGGGCACGATGGTCGCGGAGGTGCCGCTGAGCGACACCATCACGCCGGCTCACGCGCTCGGCCGCACGGTCGAGTGGTTCGCGATCCTGCTCACGCTCGCGAGCATCGCGATCGCCGGCGTCAGCGCACGACGGGAGCGCGCATGAGGGGCACTCTCGTCGTCGTGCCGACCTACAACGAGGCCGCGAGCATCCGCACCATCGTGGGGCGCGTGCGCGACGCCGTGCCCGACGCCGACGTCCTCATCGTCGACGACGCCTCGCCCGACGGCACAGGGTCGATTGCGGACGAGCTGGCCACCGCCGACCGCCGCATCACGGTACTGCACCGGTCGGCGAAGAGCGGGCTCGGTTCGGCCTATCTGGCCGGGTTCGCGCGTGCACGAGAGGGCGGCTACCGGTACGTCGTCGAGATCGACGCCGACGGCTCGCACGATCCGCTCGAATTGCGCCAGATGATCGCCCTCGCGGAAGCGGAGCAGCTCGACCTCGTCATCGGCTCCCGGTGGGTGCCGGGCGGCTCGGTCGTCAACTGGCCGTGGTCGCGACGGTTCATCTCCCGCACGGGCAACCGCTACGCGCGCGCCATGCTCGGGTCGAGCATCCGCGACATCACCGCGGGCTTCCGGGTCTACCGGCTGAGCGCTCTCGACGGGCTGGACCGCGCCGTGGTCTCCTCGCAGGGGTACTGCTTCCAGGTCGAACTCGCCTGGCGCGTCGAGCGCGCGGGAGGCCACGTGCGCGAGCTGCCGATCCAGTTCGTGGAGCGCGTGAGCGGCCGCTCGAAGATGGGGCCCGGGATCGTCGCCGAGGCTCTCTGGCGGGTCACCGTCTGGGGCGTCGCGACGCGTCTGGGCCTGTCGCCCCTCGCCGACGCCTAAGCGCCCTTGCGCGCTGAGCCTCCGCGACGTTCGCGCAGCAGGGCGAGTCGATCTTCGAGAAGCTCCTCGAGCTCGTCCCGCGTGCGACGCTCGAGCAGCATGTCCCAGTGCGTGCGAGCGGCCTTGATCTCGCTCTCCACGAGGTCGACCGGGGTGCCGTCGGGGGAGAGCAGCACGCCTTCCTTGCCCGATTTCGGGGACTGCCAGCGGTCGGGCAGCTCGGCATCGGAGGCGAAGATCACGTCGAAGGTCTCGCCGTCGGCGGTACGGAACTGCACGCGCTGACGAGACGCGAATTCCACGCCTTCCTCCGTCTGCATGCTCTGGGAGCCGAGTCGCATGCCTCGCAGGGTTCGATCTGCCATCGCGCACCTCCATCAGTCATCGGGAAATCCATGTATAGGTATAGACCCCTGAGAGGGTGCACGCCCAATGAACAGGGGCTTTCCCAGAGACTTGCCAGCGCTTACGGACGTGAGCGAACCACATCCATCGCGAGGTCGGCACGATCGGTCACGATGCCGTCGACCCCGAGGTCGAGGAGGCGGCCCATGGAGTCGACGTCGTTGATCGTCCACACGTGCACCTCGACGCTGGCTGCGTGGTACTGGCGCAGCCGGCCCGGGGTGACCGTGTTCATGCCGAGCGCGCGCTCGGGAATCTGCACCGCCTGGATGCCGCGCAGGAGGCGCCGCACCGCGGGCCCGCCGCGTACGGAGGCGGCGAGCAGCGCCCCCGCGAAGAGAGGCCCCGACGCGCTCGTGGCGACAGCGGGGAGCTGAGAGAGGGCGGCGCGCCGACGCCGCTCGCTGAACGAGGTGAGCAGCACGCGCTTCTCTGCCCGCAGGGAGGTGATCGACTCCACAGCCGAGGGCACCGCCGCGGCGTCCTTGAGGTCGATGTTGACGCGCGCGTCGGGAAAGGCATCGAGGGCTTCGGCGAGGGTGGGCATGTGCTGCCCCTCGCCGAGGTCGAGCGCTGCCAGCTCTGCGACGGTCAGATCGCTGACCTTCTCGGGCCGACCGAGCACGCGCGACAGGTCGGGGTCGTGCGCGATCATCGCAACGCCGTCGGCACTCGCGTGCACGTCGGTCTCGAGGTACTCCACACCGAGGGCGAGCGCGTGCGCGAAGGCGAGCAGGGTGTTCTCCGGCGCCTCCAGCGCGAGCCCCCGGTGCGCGAGCACGCGGGGGCCGTCGGGGGAGAAGTAGTGGTCCTCCGGCGACACCGCTCAGGCCTTGGGCGGGGTGCCGCCGGGGCCGAAGAAGCCCTGGCCGATGCCCTTGAGCGCCTCGGTGAGCTCGCTCGGAATGATCCACATCTTGTTCGAGTCGCCCTCGGCGAGCTTCGGCAGCGTCTGCAGGTACTCGTAGGCGAGCAGCTTGCTGTCGGGGTTGCCGGCGTGGATGGCGCCGAAGACGATCTTGATCGCCTCCGCCTCCGCCTCCGCACGCAGAACCTGCGCCTTGGCGTCACCTTCCGCATTGAGGATCGCCGACTGCCGCGCGCCCTCCGCCTCGAGGATCTGCGACTGCTTGGTGCCCTCCGCGGTGAGGATCACGGCGCGACGGTCGCGCTCGGCGCGCATCTGCTTCTCCATCGAGTCCTGGATGCTCACGGGCGGGTCGATGGCCTTGAGCTCGACGCGGTTGACGCGCAGGCCCCACTTGCCCGTCGCTTCATCGAGCACGACGCGCAGCTGGCCGTTGATGTTGTCGCGGCTCGTGAGCGCCTCCTCGAGGTTGAGGCCACCCACGACGTTGCGCAGGGTCGTGACGGTCAGCTGCTCGACTCCGGCGAGGTAGTTCGCGATCTCGTAGGTCGCGGCACGAGCATCCGTCACCTGGAAGTAGATGACGGTGTCGATTGAGACCACGAGGTTGTCCTCGGTGATGACCGGCTGCGGGGGGAAGGAGACGACCTGCTCGCGCATGTCGACGAGAGGCCGCATGCGGTCGATGAAGGGCACCAGGAGGTTGAGGCCCGGCTGGAGCGTCTTGTGGTAGCGGCCGAGGCGCTCCACGACGCCCGCGTAGGCCTGCGGCACGATGCGGATGGCGCGGATGAGGACGACCACGACGAAGATGCCGAGGACGACGAGAAGAGCGATCACGAAGATCTGCCCGAGGAACTCCGAGGGAGCGATCACGAGGGGTCATTCCTTTCTTCCGGAGCGACCTCCACGGTCGCTCCATCGACACGGGTGACGACGACGCGGTCGCCTTCCCCGAGGCAGAGGTGGTCGGTCAGGTCGGCGGCGAGGCGCGCCGTCCAGGTCTCGCCGTTGGCGAGCTTGACCTGGCCGCCGGTGTCGGTCACGGGGAGCAGCACGCGAGCACGCATGCCGTAGAGCGCATCGACATTGCTCTTTGCCGGATCCGCGCCCTTGCGCAGCGTTTGCAGCAGCAGGGGTCTGATGGTGAAGAGGAGCAGAGCGGAGAGGATCGCGGCCGCCCCCACCTGCACCCACCACTCGGCACCGATGAGGTTGAGGCCCAGGCCGCCCAGGAGTGAACCCGCCGCGATCATGAGGAAGGTGAACTCGAGTGTGACGACCTCGATGATGACGCAGATGATCACGAAGACGAGCCAGATGATCCACAGATACTGCGTCAGATCGATCACGATGCCCTCCTCGCCGGCGTGCGGCTCACGCTATCACCGGGAGGTGACCGTTGATCGGGTGCCACGAGCCGGTAGGGTCGAGAACCGTGAACAGCCCTCTGCAGCCCGGCCAGCTCGCCGGCACGACCGCCCTTGTCACTGGCTCCTCGCGCGGCATCGGCGCCGACACGGCACGCTACTTCGCGGCCGCCGGCGCGAATGTCGTCATCAACTACCGCTCGAAGGCGCCGCGCGCCGACAAGCTCGTCGCCGAGCTCGGAGCAGCGGGCACCGAGGCGATCGCGATCGGCGCCGACCTCACCGACCCCGCGTCGGTCGAGTCGATGATGGAGACTATCCGCTCCCGCTTCGGCACCCTCGAGATCCTCGTGCTCAACGCCTCCGGCGGCATGGAGTCGGGCATGGGCGAGGACTACGCGCTGCGGCTCAACCGCGATGCGCAAGTGAACGTGCTCACTGCGGCGCTCCCGCTCCTGGGGGAGGGCTCGCGTGTCGTCTTCGTGACGAGTCACCAGGCGCACTTCATCCGCACGACGCCGACGATGCCGGAGTACGAGGCCGTCGCGCTCTCCAAGCGTGCGGGTGAGGATGCTCTGCGCGAGCACATTGGCACGCTCGCCGACCGCGGCATCGGGTTCACGGTCGTCTCGGGCGACATGATCGAGGGCACAATCACGGCCACGCTGCTCGAGCGCGCCGCTCCCGGTTCCATCGACGCGCGCAAGGAAGCCGCCGGCCGCCTCTACAACGTCAGCGAGTTCGCCGCCGAGGTCGCGCTGGCCGCCGTCGAGCCCGTGCCGGAGGACAACACGAAGCTCGTCGGCGACGTGAGCTACTTCACCTCAGCGGGGGAGTAGTGGCGGCGGCGCCGGGCCTGCGCCGGACATCCCGCATTCTGCTCATCGACGCCGACGGCGCCGCCCTGCTGTTCTTCACGGCCGCGCCCGACTCGAGCCGCTTCTCGCGCTGGATCACGCCCGGCGGGGGAGTGGACCCGGGGGAGTCGCACCACGAGGCTGCGGTGCGCGAATTGTTCGAAGAGACGGGACTCTTCGTCGACAGCGTAGGGGAGCCGGTCTGGAGCCTCGACTTCGACGTCGTCTGGGACGAGGCCGATCACGATCGCGGCCATGCCGAGTACTACCTGGTGCGCTGCGAGCGCTTCACGCCGGCGTCGACGAATTGGACGGCGGAGGAGCACGTCGACGTGACGGCGCACCAGTGGTTCACGGCCGACGAGCTCGAGGCCTCGGGCGAGCCGTTCGAGCCCGTCGACCTGCCCGCCCTCCTGCGCCGCTTCGGTTCCGCACCGGCGTAACGCGCCGGGGTTACGCTCGCGGCATGATGATCGATCCAGGGGTGATCAGGTGGATGCTCGACACCGACCCGGCCCTTCGCTGGCAGGTCGAGCGCGATCTGCTCGAGGAGCCCGAAGCAGTCTGGCAGGCGACGCGCGCCCGCATCGAGACGGAGGGGATGGGGGCCGAGCTGCTCTCGCACCAGGACCCCGACGGGCAGTGGGCGGGCGGCGCCTACCTTCCCCGGCGACTTCGACTGGCACGGCCCCGAGGCGGCCGACGGTGCCGGCCAGCCGTGGACGGCGACGACGTGGACCCTCAACACCCTGCGCGAGTGGGGCCTCGACGCGTCGGCTCTCGCGGGCACAGCCGAGAAGCTCGCTGCGAACAGCACGTGGGAGTACGACGACCTGCCGTACTGGGGCGGCGAGGTCGACGCGTGCATCAACGGCTTCACCCTCGCCAACGGCGCCTGGCTCGGTGTCGACGTGGAGGGCATCGCCACCTGGTTCGCCGAGCACGCGATGGCCGAAGGCGGCTGGAACTGCGAGTGGGTCGAGGGCTCGACGCGCGCGAGCTTCCCCTCGACGCTCAACTCGCTGAAGGGCATCCTCGACTGGGAGATCAGGACGGGCGACGCGCGCCTCCGCGAGGCGCGTCAGGCGGCCCAGGAGTACCTGCTGCGGCGCCGGATGCTCCACCGCGCGTCGACCGGTGAGCTCGTGGGCCCCTGGGCCACGTCGTTCGGTTACCCCTTCCGACACGTGTACAGTGCACTGAACGCCCTCGACTACCTGCGCAGGGCGTCCCTGCACGACGGCGTCGCCCCTGACGAGCGCGCCGCCGACGCCATCGAGGTCGTCCGCGGCGCTCAACAGCCCGACGGCACGTGGCTGCAGGAGCGCCGCTACCCGGGCCGCGTCTGGTTCGAGCTCGACGTGCCGGTCGGCGAGCCGTCACCCTGGCTCACGTTCTTCGCCCTGCGCGTGCTGCGCTGGTGGGACGAGCAGCAAGCGCAATGACGGTACGAGGCACCAGAATGGCGGCATGGCCGCAGCGCAGCATCCCGCCGACATGCACGACATGATCCGCGTGCAGGGCGCGCGAGAGAACAATCTGCGCGACGTGAGCCTCGACATCCCGAAACGCCGCCTGACGGTCTTCACGGGCGTGTCGGGCTCGGGCAAGAGCTCGCTGGTCTTCGCGACGATCGCCGCCGAGTCGCAGCGCATGATCAACGAGACATACAGCGCGTTCGTGCAGGGCTTCATGCCGAGTCTCGCGCGACCCGACGTCGACGTGCTCGAGGGGCTCACGACCGCGATCATCGTCGACCAGGAGCGCATGGGAGCGAACTCTCGCTCCACCGTCGGCACGGCGACGGATGCGAATGCCTTGCTGCGCGTGCTGTTCAGCCGCCTCGGCGACCCGCAGATCGGGCCTCCCAACGCTTTCTCCTTCAACGTGCCCACGACGCGCGTGAGCGGCGAGAGGACGAGCTCGACAGGGGAGACCGTCACGATCGAGAACGAGATCTACCTCGGCGGTATGTGCCCGCGATGCGAGGGCATGGGGGCGGTGAACGACATCGATCTCGCCGAGCTCTACGAGGCCAGCACAGCGATCAACGATGGCGCTATCACGGTGCCCGGCTACACGGCCGACGGCTGGATGGTGCGCATCTTCACCGAGTCGGGATTCGTCGACGGCACCCTGCCGATCCGCGACTTCAGCCCCGAGATGCTCCAGGACTTCCTCTACAAGGAACCCACCAAGGTCAAGGTGTCGGGAATCAACATGACCTACGAGGGGCTCGTGCCGCGCATCCAGAAATCGATGCTCAGCAAGGACGTCGACGCGATGCAGCCGCACATCCGCGCCTTCGTGGAGCGCGCCGTCACCTTCACGGCCTGCCCGGAGTGCGAGGGCACCCGCCTGAGCGAGGCCGCCCGGTCGTCGCGCATCGACGGCGTGAGCATCGCCGAGGCGTGCGCGATGCAGATCAGCGACCTCGCGATCTGGGTGCGGGCGATCGACGCACCGGGTGTCGGCCCGCTGCTGACGACCCTGCAGGGCGCGCTCGACTCGTTCGTCGAGATCGGGCTCGGCTACCTGAGCCTCAATCGGCCCGTGGGCACGCTCTCCGGGGGAGAGGCGCAGCGTACGAAAATGATCCGGCACCTCGGCTCCTCGCTCACCGACGTCACCTATGTCTTCGACGAGCCGACGGTGGGCCTGCACCCGCACGACATCCAGCGCATGAACGAGCTGCTGAAGCGTCTGCGCGACAAGGGCAACACGGTGCTGGTCGTCGAGCACAAGCCCGAGGCGATCGCGATCGCCGATCATGTCGTCGACCTCGGGCCCCGCGCAGGTACGGCGGGTGGCGAGATCGTCTTCGAGGGAACCGTCGCGCAGTTGCGGGGGAGCGGCACCCTCACCGGCCGCCACCTCGACGATCGGGTCACCCTCAAGACGACGGTGCGCACGCCCTCGGGTGCGATCGAGGTGCGCGGAGCATCCAGCCACAATCTGGAGGCCGTCGATGTCGACGTGCCCTCGGCGTCCTCGTTGTCGTCACCGGCGTCGCGGGCTCGGGCAAGAGCTCGCTCATCCACGGCTCGGTCGCCGGAAGGGACGGAGTGGTCGCCGTCGACCAGGGCGCCATCCGCGGCTCGCGGCGCAGCAATCCGGCTACCTACACGGGCATGCTCGAGCCGATCCGCAAGGCATTCGCGAAGGCCAACGGCGTCAAGCCGGCGCTGTTCAGCGCGAACTCGGAGGGCGCGTGCCCGACCTGCAAGGGCGCTGGCGTCATCGACACCGATCTCGGGATGCTCGCCTCGGTGTCGTCACCGTGCGAAGACTGCGGCGGCCGGCGCTTCCAGGCGTCCGTTCTCGAGTACCGGCTGGGCTCAGCCACCATCACCGACGTGCTCGAGATGCCCGTGAGCGAGGCCGTGGAGTTCTTCGCCGCGGGGGAATCGCGCGTGCCCGCCGCGCACGCGATCCTCGAACGCCTCAACGACGTGGGCCTCGGCTATCTGACGATCGGGCAACCGCTCTCGACCCTCTCGGGCGGAGAGCGTCAGCGGCTCAAGCTGGCCATGGCGATGGCCGACACCGGTCGGGTTCTCGTGCTGGACGAGCCGACCACCGGGCTGCACCTCGCCGACGTCGAGCAGCTGCTCGGCCTGCTCGACCGGCTCGTCGACAGCGGCACCTCGGTCATCGTCATCGAGCACCATCAGGCCGTCATGGCGCACGCCGACTGGATCATCGACCTCGGGCCCGGCGCGGGCCACGACGGCGGCCGCATCGTCTTCGAGGGAACACCCGCCGACCTCGTCGCGGACCGCGCGACGCTGACCGGTCAGCACCTCGCGGAGTATGTGGGCGCGTAAGCGACAGTGTTGCACTTTGCTATCAGTGCTACACTTTCGGCATGCCCACTGTACGAGCGCGCCACATGCTGACGGAGACCGATGATCTCGCGCGCGCTCTCGACGATGCAGCGGCGGCCTGGCCCGAGCTGCGCGGCGATCGCCCAGCTCTCCTGCGCAGGCTTGTGCAGGCAGGGCACGCGACCCTCGAGGTGCGCGGGGGAGCGCGGGAGATCGTCCGAACCGCAGCGGGCGCTGCAACGGGATCCTATCCACGCGACGCACTGGCCGCCCTGCGGACAGAGTGGCCAGAGTGATCATCCTCGACGCGAACGTCCTCATCGCCTTCCTCGACGGCAGCGACGCGCACCACGAGGCGACGCTGGATCTGCTCGAGCGACGACTCGTTGACGGGTTCGGTGCGAGCGTACTGACGGTGGCCGAGGCTCTCGTACATCCCGCCCGCGCGGGTCGCGAGAGGGCGGCGATGGAGTCGCTGAGGGCGATCGGAGTCCAGGTGCTTCCGGTCACGGCCGACTCCGCCGAGGCGCTGGCGCTCGCGCGGAGCGGCCACCGAGTACGCCTGCCGGATGCCGTGGCTCTGCACGCCGCCGTGAGCACAGGTTCGGAGCTCGCGACGTTCGACGACGCACTTGAGACCGCTGCCGAGAGTGCCGGAGTCGTCGTCGCACGCTAGAGCCGACTACCGGCCCGTGCTTCCTCGCATACCTAGTATCCGATAATGCACATTATGTCAGTCCAGTCAGATCCTGCCCGTGATCGGTACCCGCGCCGGGTCTAGAGTGTCGCTCATGAACACCTCTCCTGACTTCGGTCCGTTCGCCGCACTGGGCATCCTCGGCTTCGTGCTGTGGCTCGTCTTCACTGCCGGCATCATCGTGCTGTCGGTGTGGATCACCTACACGGTGATCTGGCGCGCCGTGCGCCGTGGACTCCGCGAGTTCTACTCAGACAGGCCCGAACTCCGATAGTCGGCGGCACCCGTGCGCCGACCGCCCCGGGCAGCTTCGACGGTTAGAGCGAGCTGGCGGGCACGTAGCGCTCAGCCCGCGCGCCCGAGGCGAACTCGATGACGTCGACGAGCCGCAGGTCGAGCGGCTCGGCCAGACCCTCGAACAGCCGAGGTCCGCGACCCACGAGCGACGGATAGACGACGAACTCGTACTCGTCGATGAACCCGGCGTCGGCGAGGGCCAGCGGAAGCGTGACGCCGCCTACGTTCAGCCCCTCCCCTGGTTGCTCCTTCAGCGCCCTGACGCCCTCCACGGGATCGCCCACGAGCGCTTCCGTGTTCCAGCCGTCCAGCTCGCGCGTGCTCGACACGAGATACTTTTTGGCCGCCGTGATCGACTCTTGGAACGGGCGCATCCATGAGGGCAGGTCGTCCGCAGTGCGCCAGAACTCCATGAGCTCGTACGTCGTGCGGCCCAAGATGATCGCGTCGGCGCGGGAGACGGTCTGCGCCGCGTGCTGGTGGCGCTCCTCGTCGGCGTGGCCCGCCATATGGTCGACGCAGCCGTCGAGCGAGACGTTGATGGAGTACCGGAGTGGTCGCACTCGCTCAGGCTGGCACGATCTGCGCGGCTTCGCTACGCCTCGGAGGCTTGCGCTCTCAGCGCAGTGGCGTCCAGCCGAGCGGCAACGCACCTCGGATCGACGCGCGCTCGGTGTCCGCCCCAGCCGACCAACCTTGCGCACCCTCGGCGCCGGACTCACCGACGGCGCCTCGAGCGACCCGGAATCCGACGTCCTCGAGCAGCGCGTCCGGCGCACTCCCCCGCCGCACTGACGCGCGGCAGCTCCACGCCTCGTCCGCCCAACCCCCGCCGCGCAGACTGCGGTAGTCGCCATACCGCGCCGTGTCCGCGTAGTCCCAGCACCACTCCCACACGTTGCCAATCGTGTCGAAGAGCCCGTATGCGTTCGGAGCCTTGCCCGCGACGGGTTGAGCGGCGTCGACACCGTCGACCGACGACCAGGCAATCTCGATGAGCGGACCGTAGGTCGGCGCACTCGTGCCCGCGCGGCACGCGGTCTCCCATTCCGCCTCGGTGGGCAGCCGGTAGCCGTCCGCGCTGACGTCCCAGACGACGTCGCGACCGGAGACGAAGTATGCGGGGCTCAACCCGGCCGTCACGGACGCGGTGTTGCACCACTCCACCGCGCCGAACCAGGTCACAGGGTGCAGAGGCAGTCCGCTCGAGTCACCGCGTACAGCGGCCGTGCGGCCGATCTCGAAGGACGCCAACTCGACGCGACGAGAGAGCCCCGTCCGAGCATCCCGCATGGTGATCGCCTGCGCCGGAATCGCGACGAGTTCGCTCTCCATGTGCGTCACGGCCCCAGATTAGTGATCATCCGCCAGGCGCCGACGATTGTGACGAAGGGTGAGCGATCGCAGGATCCGGTCAGTCGCCGAGTTCGCTGAGCACGGCGACGGATGACTCGAGCTCGCCGCCCCGCCAGGCTTCGAGACCCTCGCGCACGGCAAGGGCGGCGATCACGAGGGCCACGACGGCGTCCGCCCACCACAGCCCGAACAGGCTGTTGGCGAGGAGCCCGATGAGGGCGGCGCCCGAGAGGTACGTGCACAGGAGCAGCTGCTTGGCGTCGGCCTGCACGCTCGTCGAGCCGAGCTCGCGGCCCGTTCGCGTCTCGATCCACGCGAGCACGGGCATGATGATGAGACTCAGAAGGGCGATGCCGATGCCCCACGGGCTCTCCTCGGGTCGCTCCCCCGTTGCCAGGCTCACGACGGCGTCGACCACGAGGTAGCCCGCGAGGAGGAATAACGCCACGGCGATCGCGCGCACGGCCAGCTTCTCCCAGCGCTCCGGATCCTTACGGGTGAACTGCCACGCGACGGCGATCGCCGAGAGCGTCTCGATGACCGAGTCGAGCCCGAAACCGATGAGCGCGGCCGACCCGGCGACCGTGCCCGCCGAGATCGCGACGATCGCCTCGACGATGTTGTAGGCGATGGTGAAGCCCACGATGAACCGCACGCGACGGCGCAGCCGGTCGCGGCGGACGGCGGTGAGCGATGTCACGACTGCGCTCCGCGGCATCCGTGAACGGTCAGCATGGGCAGACTGTACCGGGCCTGCAAAGTCAACACTCGCCCGTCCCACCGGATGGTGGCGAGCTCGAGCTCAGCGCATCCGACGACGGTAGACGATGACCGCGGTCGCGTACGCGGCGATCAGGATGCCGACGATCCACGCGAGCGCCACGACGATCTCGTCGCCCACGGGCTCCCCCGCGAGAAGGGCGCGGACGGCATCCACGATCGATGTCACCGGCTGATGCTGCGCGAACCACGCCACCGGCCCCGGCATCGTCTCGGTGGGAACGAAGGCCGAGCTGATGAACGGCAGGAAGATGAGGGGGTAGCTGAATGCGCTCGCCCCGTCGACGGTCTTCGCGGCGAGGCCCGCGATCACGGCGAGCCAGGTCAGGGCGAGCGTGACGAGGGCCAGGATTCCCATCACCGCGAGCCACTCGCCGACCCCCGCTGCCGAGCGGAAGCCGAGCAGCAGAGCGACACCGATCACGATCCCGACGGCGACGAGGTTGGCGGTGACGGAGGTCAGCACATGAGCCCAGAGCACGCTCGACCGGGCGATCGGCATGGAGCGGAAGCGGTCGACGATGCCACCGCGCAGGTCGAGGAAGAGCCGGTACGCCGTGTAGGCCACGCCGGACGCGATCGTGATGAGCAGGATGCCCGGCAGAAGGTAGGCGATGTACGACTCGTTCGAGCCCGTCTCGATCGCTCCCCCGAACACGAAGACGAACAGCAGCAGGAGAGCGATCGGCGTGACCGCCGTGGTGATGATCGTGTCGGGGCTGCGCAGGATGTGCCGCATCGAACGGCCCGTCAGGGCTGCAGTGTCGCGCACGAGCGTCGTGGTCATGAGGTCTCCTTCTGGTCCGCGGTGCCCTCGCCGCCGACGAGCGCGAGGAAGATCTCCTCGAGCGAGGGTCGTTTCTCGATGTACTCGACCTCCGCGGGTGGGAGAAGTGCGGTGAGCTCGGCGAGCGTGCCGTACTGGATGATCCGTCCCTCGTGAAGAACGGCGATCCGGTCGGCGAGCTGCTCGGCCTCGTCGAGGTACTGGGTGGTGAGCAGCACCGTGGTGCCGCTCTGTGCGAGGCTCCTGATGGTGGACCACACGTCGAGCCGGGCTTGCGGATCGAGGCCCGTAGTCGGCTCATCGAGGACGATGACGGCGGGGTCGCCGATGAGACTCATCGCGATGTCGAGCCGCCTCTTCATGCCGCCCGAGTAGGTCGCCGCCGCTCGACCACCTGCCTCGGCGAGCGAGAATCGCTTGAGCATCTCGTCGGCGATTGCTCCGGGATCCTTCTCGTGACGCAAGCGCGCGATGAGCATGAGGTTCTCGCGCCCCGTGAGCACGTCGTCGACCGCCGCGAACTGGCCGGTGAGACTGATCGCCTGGCGCACCTCGTGCGGGTGCTCCGCCACGTCGAGACCGTGCACGACGGCGGTGCCCTCGTCCGCGGCGAGAAGGGTCGACAGAATGCGCACGAGCGTGGTCTTGCCTGCGCCGTTCGAGCCCAGCAGAGCGACGACCGATCCGCGGGGAACGTCGAGCTCGACTCCCCTCAGCACGCCGACGTCCGCGAAGGACTTGGTGATGCCTCGGACGCTGATCGCGACGTCACTCATCGCCGGCCTCCGCCCGATCGATCGACGCGTTCAAACGCGCCCGCTCCTGTGCGATCCACTGCGCGTCGGCGTAGTTCTGCACGAACTCGTCGACGAAGATCGACGGCTCGTCGCCCACGATCTGGCGGATCGGCGTCTCCTCGACCGCCGCCCCCTCGATGAGGTCCGCGAGATCTTCGAGCATCTGCATGAGTACGTCGCCCTTCACCACTCCCCCGGCGTACATGAGATAGCGCTCGATGCCGTCGATCGCGAGGCGATAGCCGCGGGGCAAGCGCGCCTTGCGAGTCTTGTACGCACGCCATCGCCTCTTGTCGTCGAGCGAGCCCGTGAGCATCTCGATCCATGCTGCGGCCATGATCTAGTCCTTTCGGTGCTGTTCGGGAGCGTTCCGGAGGCGAAGCTCCTGAATCCGCTCGGAGAGGAAGTTCCAGTTCGACCAGAACTCCGTGAGCTGCTCGCGGCCAGCGGCGTTGAGCGTGTAGACCTTGCGCGGCGGCCCCTTCTCGGAGGGCACCTTCTCGACGTCGACGAGGCCGCGCTGCTCGATCCTGAGGAGCAGCGCGTAAACGGTGCCCTCGGCGATCTCGGCGAAGCCCTTATCCCGCAGCCACGCCGTGATCTCGTAGCCGTACGCCGCCCGCCCCGACAGCAAGGCGAGCACGATTCCTTCGAGCGTGCCCTTGAGCATCTCGGTGGCCTGCTTGGCCATGGGGCTCCTCCGCTACTCAGTGTTGCTGGGTACCGGTAGATAGTAACACTGAGTAGTCGCGCCCTGTCAAGCGCTTCCGACACCCTTCGCGGGCGGATAGGGCGCGCTAGCATGCCTTCCATGGCCACCGCACCGGCGACTCTCGAGCGCATCACGCGCATGACCGTGGCGAGCGTGTACCCGCTCTACCTCGCCAAGCTCGAGCGCAAGGGCCGCACGAAGGCGGAGCTCGACGAGGTCATCACGTGGTTGACGGGGTTCGACGAGGCGACGATCGCCCAGCAGGTGCGCGACGAGGCCACCTTCGCGGAGTTCTTCGAGCGCGCGACGCTCAACCCGAACGCGCCGCTCATCACCGGCGTGATCTGCGGCGTGCGCGTGGAAGAGATCGAGGAGCCCCTCATGCAGCGGGTGCGCTACCTCGACAAGCTCGTTGACGAGCTCGCCAAAGGCAAAGCAATGGAGAAAGTGCTGCGGAACTGACACATGCCGACGCGCTGTCCCTGCCTCAGCGGGCTGCCCTACGACGAGTGCTGTGGCCGACTGCACCGCGAAGACGCGCACGCTGCGACCGCCGAGCAGCTCATGCGCTCGCGCTTCAGCGCCTTCGCGGTCGGTGACGCCGAGTATCTGATCGCCACCTGGCACCCCTCCACTCGACCGCCGAGCCTCGAACTCGACACCGAGCTGCGCTGGTACCGACTCGATATCATTCGCACGAGTGCCGGCGGATCGCTCGATCACGAGGGCAGGGTCGAGTTCGAAGCCTTCTACCGCTCCCCCGCTGGCGCCGCGTCTCAGCGCGAGAACAGCAGCTTCCTCCGCGAGGACGGACGCTGGTAGTACGTGTCTGCACGGGGCTGAGGCTGGTCCGAGAAGCGAGCTCAGGCGTCCGTGCGCAGCGAAGGGCCTCCGCCGAGCTCTTGGAAGAGGGTGAGCTCGACCCCGTCCGGCGCGATCAGTCGAGCGTTGAGCGACTTCCACGGCGTCTCGCGTGCCGACGCGACGACGGTGGCGCCAGCCTCCTGCAGCTCGGTGCTGACACCGACGGCGTCGTCGACCTCGATGGCGACGCGCAACGGCGGGCTGTGGTGCCCGTCCGTCTCAATGCTGTCGATGAGGTCGACCTGCGCGGCGTTCGCGAGCTCGAGCGTCGCGCGCCCCACCTCGAGAATCATGACGCGAGCATCCCCCTCGCCCTCGAAGGCGGCCGTCTCCTCCAGGCCGAGCGCGTCGCGCCAGAAGGCGACCGCGGCGTCGTAATCGTCGACCTGGATGACGAGCCGCAGCTGACGCGCACTCATCTCAGGCACGCCCCGACTGCGTCGCGCGGGCCCACGCGTCGAGCTTCGCCGCGGCGCGCCCCGAGTCCACCGCGTCAGCCGCGACCGCGAGCTGCTCCCCCAGACGCTCGACGAGCGGTCTGCGCACCTGATCGGGATCCTGCGCGAGGGCGAACGAGACGAGCCCCGCAGCCGCGTTGAGCAGCACGATGTCGCGCACCGGGCCCGACTCCCCCGCGAGCACCGCGCGCGCGAGACCCGCGTTGTGCTCCGGCGTCGACCCCAGCAGGTCGTCGATCTGCGCGGTCGCGATGCCCAGGTCGCTGGGGTCGAGGTCGTGCTCCGTCACCGAGCCGCGTGAGACCTCCCAGACGTGCGAATGCCCCGTCGTCGTGAGCTTGTCGATGCCGTCATCGCCGCGATACAGCAGTGCCGTCGCGCCCCGCGTGCGAAACACGCCCACCATGAGCGGCACGCGGTCGAGGTGAGCGACGCCGACGGCCGACGCCTCCGGGCGGGCCGGATTGCACAGCGGGCCGAGGATGTTGAAGACCGTGGACACTCCGAGTTCACGCCGCGCCGGCCCGGCATGGCGGAACCCGGGGTGAAAGGTCGGCGCGTGCAGGTAGGTGAGCCCCACCTCGTCGAAGACGCGCGCAACCCCGTCGGGGTCGAGCTCGAGGTCGATGCCGAGCACGCCGAGCACATCCGAGGCGCCCGAGGCCGAGCTCGCACCCTTGTTGCCGTGCTTGGCGACGGGTACGCCCGTCGCCGCCGCGACGATCGACGCGATTGAGGAGACGTTGACGACGGCGCCGTACGGGTCTCCCCCGGTTCCCACGATGTCGAGAACCATGGGCGGGATGCTCACCTCACGTGCATGCGCGAGCGTAGCATCCCGAAACCCGACGATCTCGTCGACCGTCTCGCCCTTCGCCCGAAGCGCGACGAGGAAGCCGGCGAGCTGCGCCTCGGTGACCTCCCCCGACATGACCTGGCGCATCGCCCAGGACGCGTCGGCGATCGAGAAATCCTCGCGCTCGAGGAGTCTCGTGAGCAAAGTCGGCCAGGTGAGCGTCGCGGGCATGGCCCCAGGCTACTAAATAGGTGTCATTGGGCATGTCGGCGGGCCCGAACCATCAGGATCATCGGTCATAATGGGTGAGTGACCAGCACCTCTCTCTCCAGTTCGCTCAGCGCGCCCACGATCAACCGACCGAATGTCGTCGCCGTGGGCACGATCGTCTGGCTGGGTAGCGAAGTCATGTTCTTCGCCGGCCTCTTTGCGATCTACTTCACGCTCAGGTCGACCTCCCCCGACCTGTGGACGGCGGGCACGGAGAAGCTCAACGTCCCCTTCGCCGCGACGATCACGACGATTCTGGTGCTCTCCTCGGTCACCGCGCAGTTCGGCGTCTTCGCCGCCGAGCGCCTGCAGCCGCGACGCACGGGTTGGAAGCCCACGCAGTGGGGCATGATCGAGTGGTTCTTCCTCACCTACGCCATGGGCGCGGTCTTCGTCGCCGGCCAGGTCTACGAATACTCGGTGCTCGTGAGCGAGTTCGTGACCCTCAACTCCGACGCTTTCGGCTCGGCCTTCTACCTCACGACCGGCTTCCACGGCCTCCACGTGACCGGCGGCCTCATCGCCTTCCTCCTGGTAATCGGGCGCGCGTATGCCGTGAAGATCTTCACACATCAGGATGCGACCAGCGCGATCGTGGTTTCCTATTACTGGCACTTCGTCGACGTGGTCTGGATCGGCCTGTTCCTCGTCATCTACATCCTGCAATAGCCGCAGCGCCCCGAACCGCTTCGACGAGACGCCCCCTACAGACGAAACGAGACACAGCACACCATGGCACTCACCTCCGCAGCATCGCCCCGGCGGGCCGGCCGTCGTAGCCCACTGGCCACAACCGCCCTGCTCGTGGTCGGGCTGCTCGCGACCGGGGGTGCTTACGCGCTCGTCACCGCTTCGGCGACGGCAGACGCAAAAGCAGCTAGCGCCCAGATCGTCGAAGAAGGCGGCAAGCTCTTCGCTACGAATTGCGCGAGCTGCCACGGCCTCCTGGGGCAGGGCACCGCAGCCGGGCCGAGCGTGATCGGGGTCGGCGCTCTCGCAGTCGACTTCCAGGTCGGCACGGGACGCATGCCCCTGGCCGCGTCGGGCCCGCAGGCCGAGGTCAAGCCCGCTCAATTCACGCAGGAGCAGATCGATGCGATGGCCGCATGGGTCGCCGAACTCGCCCCGGGCCCCGCGATCCCCGCAGACCGCTATGTCGAAGGCGACGGCAACGCCGCCAACGGCGCCCAGCTGTTCCGCACCAACTGCGCCATGTGCCACAACGTGGCCGGCGCGGGGGGCGCCTTGACGGAGGGCAAGTGGGCGCCGGGCCTGGCCAATATCGACCCCGTGTATGTCTACGCCGCCATGGTCACGGGCCCCCAGAACATGCCGGTCTTCAGCGACCTCAACCTGTCGCCTGAGGAGAAGAACGACATCATCACGTACCTGCGGTACATCGATGAGAACCCGTCAGTCGGCGGTTTCGATCTCGGTAGCCTGGGCCCCGTCTCGGAGGGCCTCTTCATCTGGATCTTCGGCCTCGGAGGACTCGTCGCAGTGACGATCTGGCTCACCGCCAAGTCCAACTGAGCCGCGACACGTACCTGACGAAAGGGACTTGGCAATGGCGGAGGTTCACGAGGGAGCCGCGGGCTCGGAGGTCGAGAAGCACGAGAGCACAGCGCCCAGGCCGGCGACTGCGGTCGTGCGTGCTGATCGCATCCCCAACCCCGGCTTCCCGCCGGAGCGCCTGAGGGTCACCGATCTCGACCCGAAGAAGGAGAAGCAGGCGGAGCGCACCGTGAGCGGGCTCTTCCTGCTGTCGATCGTGGGCAGCATCATCGCCGTCGTCGCGTACATCGTGCTCCCCATCGAGGAGGGCAACCCAGGCTCGGTCCGCCTCAACAACCTCTTCCTCGGCGTCGGCATCACCCTCGGCCTCCTCGGCATCGGCATCGGTGCCGTGCACTGGTCGAAGGCGCTCATGCACGGCCACGAGCTCGTCGAGCAACGCCACCCCACGCGCGGCAGCGACGAATCGCGCACGCGCGCCGTCGAGATCTTCCGCGAGTCCAACAAGGAGTCGGGCTTCACGCGTCGCAGCCTCGTGCGCAACACCCTCATCGGTGCTCTCGTGGCCACGCCGATCCCCGCAGTCGCCCTGTTCCGCGACCTCGCGCCAGAGGAAGACCCGATCGCGCTCCTCAAGCAAACGATGTGGGAGGAGGGCACGCGCCTCGCCCTCGATCCCTCGGGCGTGCCCATCCGGGCTTCCGACGTCACCATCGGCTCCGTGTTCCACGTCATTCCCGAGGGCCTAGCCGAGCTCGAGTCGCACCGCCTGGAGGAGAAGGCGAAGGCCGCCGTGCTCCTCATGCGCCTCCCTCCGGACGAGCTCAACATCCGCGAGGGCCGCGAGACCTGGTCGTACGACGGCATCGTCGCCTACTCCAAGATCTGCACGCACGTGGGGTGCCCCGTTGCGCTGTACGAGCAGCAGACGCACCACCTGCTGTGCCCCTGCCACCAGTCCCAGTTCGACGTCGCGAACCACTGCGAGGTCATCTTCGGGCCGGCGGCACGCCCTCTTCCCCAGCTCCCGATCACTGTGGACGACGAGGGTTACCTAGTCGCGCGACGCGACTTCGAAGAACCTGTGGGACCGAGTTTCTGGGAGCGTGAACTGTGAGCACCACTGCCGCTGCACCCGCCACCGGGTCGACCGAGGCCGTGCCGTCGCGCGGCATGCGGTTCACCGGTTGGGCGGCGAACTACGTCGACGAGCGGACGAGCGCGTCCACGGCCGTCAAGGCCCTGGGGCGCAAGATCTTCCCCGACCACTGGTCGTTCATGCTCGGCGAGGTCGCTCTCTACAGCTTCATCGTCATCCTCCTGAGCGGCACCTTCCTCACCTTCTTCTTCGACCCCTCGATGACCGAGGTCGAGTACGAGGGCTCCTACCTGCCGCTCAACGGCATTCCGATGTCCGTCGCCTACGCGACCTCGCTCGACATCTCGTTCGAGATCCGCGGCGGACTCCTCATGCGCCAGGTCCACCACTGGGCCGCACTGCTGTTCGTCGCCTCCATCGGCTTACACATGCTGCGCGTGTTCTTCACGGGTGCCTTCCGCAAGCCGCGCGAGCTCAACTGGATCGTCGGCTTCCTGCTCTTCGTCATGGCGATGGCGCTGGGCTTCACGGGCTACTCGCTCCCCGACGACCTCCTCTCGGGCAACGGCCTGCGCATCATCGACGGCATGATCAAGGCGGTTCCCGTCGCCGGCGGCTGGATCTCCTACCTGCTGTTCGGCAACGAGTTCCCCGGCACCGACATCATCCCGCGCCTCTACGTGCTCCACATCATGCTGCTGCCGGCGATCACGATCGCTCTCATCGGTATTCACATGGTTCTGCTCGTGGTCAACAAGCACACTCAGTTCGCCGCGCCGGGCCGCACCAATGACAACGTCGTGGGCGCCCCCGTCATGCCGGTGTTCGCCGCCAAGGCCGGTGGGTTCTTCTTCATCGTCTTCGGCGTCATCGTGCTGATCGCGTCATTCTTCACGATCAACCCGATCTGGAACTACGGGCCGTACGACCCCTCCCCCGTCTCGGCCGGCACCCAGCCGGACTGGTACATCGGCTTCGCGGACGGCGCCTTGCGACTTATCCCGTCGAACCTGGAGTCGGTCATCTTCGGCTACACCTGGTCGTGGGGTGTGCTCATCCCGTTGGTCGGCCTCGTGCTGTTCCTCGCCGTCGTGGCGCTCTACCCGTTCCTCGAGGCATGGGTGAGCGGCGACAAGCGCGAGCACCACATCGCTGAGCGCCCTCGCAACGCCCCAGCCCGCACCGCCATCGGCGCCGCCGGCGTGGTGTTCTACGCCGTGCTGTGGGCTGCTGCGAGCTCCGACCTCATCGCGACGCACTTCCGGCTGTCGATCGAGGGGGTGATCCTCGCCCTGCAGACCCTCGCCATCGCGGGCCCCATCATCGCGTACCTCGTCACGAAGCGCGTGTGCCTCGCCCTGCAGCGCAAGGATCGCGAGATTGCCCTGCACGGGTTCGAATCGGGCCGCATCGTGCGCCTGCCCGGCGGCGAGTACATCGAGGTGCACGAGCAGCTCGACGACTACGAGCGCTGGAAGCTAGTGAGCTACGAGGAGTACCAGCCGCTCATGGTCCGACCGGACGACCGCGGACGCATCACCGTCCGTCAGCGCGTCCGTGCCGGTCTCTCGCGCTGGTTCTTCGAAGACCGCATCGCGCCCGTCACGGTGCGCGAGCTGGAGCAGCAGAAGCACTAGGCACGCTTCACGAGAAGGGGGTTCCCGCTCACCTGGACGGGAACCCCCTTTCGTGTCCGCTAGACGAAGAACTCCAGCTCGACCTCGTCACGCAGCGAGGCTACGAGTTGCTCGACGATGAGCGACCGCTCCTGCGCCGCTGCCTGCTGCCGCAGCTGATCGCGCACATCCTCGAACGGTGGAATCACCTCCGCGGCCGCGCCTGACTCCTCCTGCTGGGCGAGGACGGCCTCGTAGAGCTCGCGCAGCTCGTCCTCTGTGAACGTGAGCTCACCGACCTCCGTGGCGATCACCGCGTCGATCGTGGCCTGTGCCGCAAGTTCCTCTCGAGCCGGCTCCTCATTCAGACCCTGCTTAGCGAGCAGGTCGAACAGCTCCTCCACGGAGCCGAGTTGATTCTGCGCGGCCAGCGTCTCCGCGAGGCGATCAACGTCGGCCTCCGACGCCTCGATCCCCTCTCGTTCCGCTTACCGCTCCAGCAGTTCGACGGTGACGAGGTTCTCCGCCACCTCGCGCTGCAGAGCTGACTCGTCGACCGGCACCCCGGTCTGCTGAGCCTGCAGCGATGCTTGCGCGTACTGAGACGAGTACGCCTGAAGGAAGTCCTCCCTCGAGATCGCCTCGCCGTCGATCTCGGCGACGACCTCGGGAATGCTCGCCAGGTCGGGTGCCCCACTCTCCTGCTGCTCACTCGACGAGTCATCCGCCGAAGACGTGTCCTCGTCCGTCGACGCCATCGTGCATCCCGCGATGCCGAGAAGGCAAAGAGCGGCTCCTGCCGCCCACACGGTGGTCGTTCGTCTGGTCATGCCGTCGTCCCTTCACGTGCGTACAAAGGGACGACTCTACGAGGATGAGCCTTGGTGACGACTGAGGCGGTGGAGCAGTGGCGGGAGCCGCCTAGAAGACCCGTCGCATGTATTCGGCGTTCTGCGTGTAGCCGAGTCGGTCGTAGAAGCCGCCGGCTCTCCGAGCGGCGACGGTGAGCTGGCGTACACCACGGCGCACGCACTCGGTCTCGACGGCATGCACGAGCTGCGTACCCAGATCCTGCCCCCGCACCGCTTCATCCACGGCGATCTCCTGCAACTGGGCCGAGAGTCCGTTGGTCGACAGAAGGCGGGCGACCGTCGTGAGCGCGTAGCCGCTCACCGCCCCCTCGTCGTCCTCCGCCACATAGAGGAAGGCGCCGGAATCGTCCGCCCCATCCACGAGTGCCGCGAAGCTCTCGTCGAAGGCCGCTCGAACGGGCACGAAAGCCGCGCCGAGCTGCCGTACGAGGGCGAACACCGCGTCCGCATCAGCGGAGGCCGCAGAACGCACGATCATGTCAGCGCCCGAAGTTGCCGCGGTAGTACTCGTACACCCAGCCCACGAGGGCGATGAGAGGGATGACGACCGCGTAGCCCACGATCCAGAAATCGATCGCCAGACCCAGGAAGACCAGTGCGGCACCGCCGGCGAGGACGACGGGCCACCAACTCCACGGCGGGAAGAAGCCCTGCTCGGCATCGCCGTCATCGATGTCGGCGTCACCACGGTCCTCCGGCAGCTCGCCACCCTGATTGCGGTAGACGAGTCTCAAGTAGAAGGCGATGAACACCGAAAGCACGGCGCACAGGCCCAGGGCCACGGCGCCGACCCACTCGACCTGGCCGGTGTCGAGAATCGACCAGCCGACGTAGATCGCGGTCAGGGCGACGAAGAAGACCAGAAGGATCCAGAACAGGTTGATGTTCGTCTTCATGTCGGGCCGCTCACTTCACCTTGTCTTCGCTGATGTCGTACGTGTCCGCATCCGGGGCGTCCTTTGCCGGACCGATGCCCATGGGCATTCCCGCCTCCGGGTGGTTGAGGTCGAACGCCGGCGACTCCGATCGGATGCGCGGGATCGACGAGAAGTTGTGCCGCGGCGGCGGGCAGCTCGTCGCCCACTCGAGCGAGCGGCCGTAGCCCCACGGGTCGTTGACCGTCACCTTCGGGGCGCGACGCGCGGTGATGTACACGTTGAGGAGGAACGGGATCATCGACGCCGCGAGCAGGAATGAGCCGAAAGTCGACAGCTGGTTCATCCAGGTGAACCCGTCTTCGACGAGATAGGTCGCGTAGCGGCGGGGCATGCCCACGACTCCGAGCCAGTGCTGCACCAGGAACGTCGCGTGGAAGCCGATGAACAGGGTCCAGAAGTGGATGTGGCCGAGACGCTCGTTGAGCATCTTGCCCGTCCACTTGGGCCACCAGAAGTAGAAGCCGGCGAACATCGCGAACACGACGGTGCCGAACACCACGTAGTGGAAGTGGGCGACCACGAAGTAGGAGTCGGAGACAGCGAAGTCGAGCGGTGGCGAGGCGAGGATGACGCCCGTGAGCCCGCCGAATACGAAGGTTACGAGAAACCCGAGCGCCCACACGATCGGTGTCTCGAAGGTCACCGAGCCGCGCCACATCGTGCCGATCCAGTTGAAGATCTTCACACCCGTCGGCACGGCGATGAGCATCGTCATGAGCGAGAAGAACGGCAGCAGCACCGAGCCGGTCACGTACATGTGGTGGGCCCACACCGTGATCGAGAGCGCCGCGATCGCGATCGTCGCGTAGACGAGCGTCTTGTACCCGAAGATCGGCTTGCGGCTGAATACGGGGAAGATCTCGGAGACGATGCCGAAGAAGGGTAGAGCGATGATGTATACCTCTGGGTGCCCGAAGAACCAGAATAGGTGCTGCCAGAGGATCGCTCCTCCCGTCGCCGCATCGAATACGTGCGAGCCGAACATCCGGTCGGAGCCGAGGGCGAAGAGAGCCGCGGCGAGCACCGGAAACGCCATGAGGACGAGCAACGAGGTCACGAGGGTGTTCCACGTGAAGATCGGCATGCGCCACATCGTCATGCCCGGAGCGCGCATCGTAATGATGGTCGTGATGAAGTTCACAGCGCCGAGGATGGTGCCGAACCCGCTGAGGATGAGCCCAAAAACCCACATGTTGCCGCCGAGTCCCGGGGTGAAGGTCTGGGAAGACAACGGTGCGTACGCGAACCATCCGAACGAGGCCGCACCCTGCGGCGTCAGGAATCCCGCAACGGCGATGAGCGAGCCGAAGGAGTACAGCCAGTACGCGAAAGCGTTCAGGCGCGGGAAGGCGACATCAGGAGCGCCGATCTGGAGGGGCATGAGCACGTTCGCGAAGCCCGCGAAGAGCGGCGTCGCGAACATGAGGAGCATGATCGTGCCGTGCATCGTGAACAGTTGGTTGTACTGCTCCTTGGTGGCGACGACCTCGAGGCCCGGCGCGAAGAGCTGAACGCGAATGACAAGCGCCAGCACGCCGCCGATGAGGAAGTACACGAACGACGTGATCAGGTACATATATCCGATGGTCTTGTGATCGGTGGAGGTGATCCACCCGACGAAGACGTTGCCCTTGCGCCCGACGGTGGGAGATACGTGACCGGGCTCGCTCGTCGAGACGGTCGGCCTGGGTGCGGTCGTAGTCATGCCCGCCTACTCCTCTTCCGTGATGCCGGTCGTGCCCGGCAGGTTCGCGTTGGTGTTGAACTCTTCGCCGACGCTGCCGACGTTGCCCTGAGCCCGCAGGACGTCCATCTGGGCGTCGTACTCCTCCTGGGAGACGACCTCGACGTTGAACAGCATGAGCGAGTGGTACTCGCCGCACAGCTCAGCGCATTTGCCCGCGTACGTGCCCTCCTTCTGAGGGATGAAGTACCAGTAATTGGTCTTGGCGGGAATCATGTCCTTCTTGTACAGGAAATCGATGATCCAGAACGAGTGGATGACGTCGCGCGACTCGATCTTGATTTCGACCTTCTTGTCCACGGGAAGGTACAGGGTCGGTAGCGCGTCGACGTCGATCTCGTTGTTCGGGCCCGTCTCCTGAGCCTGGATGCCCTGGTAGAAGACGTCGTCGGTGATGTAGTTGAAGTCCCATGCCCAGCGCTTGCCGTAGACCTCGATCGTCACGTCGGGGTCGGCGAGCGGTGCTTCGATCTCGGCCTGGTCGCGCGCGGTGAAGGCGAAGAAGCCGAGGACGAGGATGAGGGGCACGACCGTGTAGAAGATCTCGATCGGCATGTTGTAGCGCAGCTGCACCGGCAGGCCGGTCTGGCCCTTGCGGCGGCGATAGACGATCGCCGCCCAGATGATGAGGCCCCAGGTGATGGCGCCCACGGCCAGGAGGACGATCCAGGACGTGACCCAGAGACCGATGACACGGTCGACCTGGTTGGTCGTGCCGGGTTCGGTCGGCAGCCAGCCGAGGGTCTGCTGCGTCGTGCAGCCCGCGAGGGCGACCGTAGTGACGATCGCGAGCGGTATGGCCGTCAATCGAAGACGTCGGTTGGAGCGCACCGGTGACCTCTCGAGCTGGGGAGCGGGGAACCGTTTCAGTCTATGTCACCGCGCCCTGCGGAACCGCCCTGCGACGCTCCGAGATGACTGCCAAACCGGTGCACGAACGACAGAAGGGCACCCTCATCAGATGAGGATGCCCTGCTCTCGGGTCTGGCGGGAGAGCCTCAGTGGAAGCTGTCTCCGCACGCGCAGCTGCCGCCCGCGTTCGGGTTGTCGATCGTGAAGCCCTGCTTCTGGATCGTGTCTTCAAAGTCGATCGAGGCGCCTTCGAGGTAAGGGACGCTCATCTTGTCGACGACGACCTCGACACCATCGAAGTCACGACGGCTGTCGCCGTCGAGCATGCGCTCGTCGAAGTACAGCTGGTAGATGAGCCCCGAGCAGCCGCCGGGCTGCACGGCGAGGCGCAGACGGAGGTCGTCGCGACCCTCCTGCTCGAGCAGCGAGCGGACCTTCGCGGCGGCCGCGTCGGTGAGCGAGACGCCGTGCGTGCTGGTCATCGTGTCGGTCATGAGACCTCCTAGGTATCGGGAAAGCTGACCCTCAGTGTACGCCTCTCCCCCGCGCGCTACGGCAGACTCACGGCTCCGTCCAGGCGCGCCAGCAGGAGAGCCTCAGTGAGGATCGCCCGGTGGAACACACCGAGGTGGAGCGACTCGTTGGGACTGTGCGCCCGCGTCTCCGGATCCTCCACGCCCGTCACGAGCACCTGAGCCTCGGGGAAGGTCTGCGCGAGCTGCGCGATGAAGGGGATCGAGCCGCCGACGCCCGTGAGCTGCGGCGTCTCGCCCCACGCCTCCTCCATGGCCGTGAGCACGTCGTCGACGGCCCAGCCCGAGGTGTCGACGAGGAAGGGGTTGCCGAGATCGACCGCCGAGAACGTCACGTGCGCCCCGAACGGCGTGCGTGCTCGGATGTGGCGCTCGATCGCCATGAAGGCTTCCCGCGCGGATTGGCCCGGCGCGACGCGGCAGCTGATCTTGACGGTCACCGAGGGCAGCAGGGTGTTGGACGCGTTCTGCACACTCGGCGCATCGATACCCGTCACCGTGATGGCGGGTTGCGCCCAGAGCCGGTGCAGGATCTCGCCGCGGCCGATCGACGAGACTCCCTCGAGAAGAGCCGCATCCTCACGGAGACGCACCTCCGTGAAGGGCGGCACCTCCTGGGTGTGCGAGGTGAGGCCCTCGACCGCTACGGCGCCATCATCGTCGTGAAGGCTCGCGAGCACGCGCACCAGGGCGAGCATCGCATCGGGCGCGGCGCCACCGAGCATGCCCGAGTGGGATGCATGGCCGAGGGTGGAGACGGTAAGCTGGAAGGCCGTGTTGCCGCGCAGGCCGATGGTGAGCGAAGGCGTCGTCGTCGTCCAGTTGTCGGAGTCGGCGACCACGATGACGTCCGCCGCGAGGAGCTCTCGATGCGCGGCGAGCATCGCCTCGAACGATCGTGACCCGAACTCCTCCTCGCCCTCGATGAAGACGACGAGACCGAGGTCGGGGTCAGAGCCCTGCACCTCCAGGAGCGCGCGGATCGCGGCAACGTGTGCGAGCACGCCCGCCTTGTCATCGGCGGCCCCGCGCGCGTAGAGCCGGTCACCGCGCAGGGTAGGCTCGAAGGGGGGCGACTGCCAGTCCCCCTCCTCCCCCGGGGGCTGCACGTCGTGGTGCGCGTAGAGCATGACGGTCGGGCGACCCCCTCGGGGCTCCCGGCGGGCGAGAACCGCGGGCTGACCCAACTCACCCGAGCCTGGCAGCGGAGCGCGCTCGATCGTGACCGTGTCGAACACGCCGAGATCGGTCAGGAGCGCGGCGACCGTCTCCGCCGACTCCTGGACGTGGCGGGGATCGAAGCCGTCCCACGACACCGAGGGGATGCGCACGAGCCTCGAGAGGTCGGCGATCGCCGCGGGGAGTCCGTCGCGCACGGCATCCGTGAGCCGCTCGCGGATCTCGGTCGGGGTCGACGGGCGGGCAGGACGAGCGTCGGAGGTCATGCCGGTAATCTTAAGACCCTGCCCCACAACGGAAGGATGTGCCCCCGTGGCCGCCCGAGACAAGACGAACGCCGAACCCACCGGCTCCGAGCAGGCGAGCGCCGACGCCGTCGAGCAGAACCCTGGCCCAGCATCCACGAGCAAGGGCCGCCCCACACCGACGCGCAAGGAGCGCGAAGCCGCCCGCAAGCGACCCCTCGTGCCCGATGACCGCCGCCAGGCCCGCAAGGAGGCTCGGGCGAAGATGAACGCCTCGCGCGAGCGCGCCCGCATCGGCATGGCTGCCGGTGAGGAGCGCTACCTGCCCCAGCGCGACAAGGGGCCGCAGCGCAAGTTCGTGCGCGACTACGTGGACGCCCGAACGAGCCTCGGCGAGTTCCTCATCCCCGTCATGTTCCTCGTGATCATCGCGACCTTCATCCCCTCCCTCGAGGCGCAGACCATCTCGATCCTCGTGCTGTGGGGCTTCTTCCTCGTCGCCATCATCGATTCCGTCGCGCTCTCGTGGCTCGTCAAGCGGAAGCTGACGAAGAAGTTCGGCTCCGCCGAGAAGGGCGTGGGGTTCTACGCCGGCATGCGCGCACTGCAGTTGCGCGTGCTGCGCCTGCCGAAGCCCCAGGTCAAGCGCGGCGAGTTCCCCGTCGTCTAGGCCGGCGAGTTCCGCTCGGCCGCGACCGGTCGGCGCAGCCGTGCGAGGCCGCGCGTGATGCCGCGGGCCCACAGCGGCCCGCGGTAGAGGAAGGCCGTGTAGCCCTGCACGAGCGTGGCGCCCGCTTCGAGGCGCGCCGCGACATCCTCCGCCGTGTCGACGCCGCCGACCGAGATGACGCAGAAATCGGCCGGAACGGCGGCCCGCACGCGCCGTAGCACGGCGAGCGAGCGAGCGGCGAGGGGCGCACCGCTGAGCCCCCCCTGACCCGCCTCGGCAACCAGCTCGGGGCTCGACTGCAGGCCGGTGCGCTCGATGGTCGAGTTGGTCGCGATGATGCCCGCGAGCCCCACCTGCACCGCGATATGCGCGAGCTCGTCGATCGTCGCGTCGTCGAGGTCGGGGGCGATCTTCACGAGGACGGGTGTCGACCCGGCCTCCTCGAGCACGCACCGCAGGAGGGGCTCGAGTCGCTCGCGGGCTTGCAGCCCGCGCAGACCCGGCGTGTTGGGCGAGCTCACGTTCACGGCGAGGTAGTCGGCGACGGGGGCCAGGAGGCGCGCGGAGGTGCGGTAGTCCTCGAGCGCATTCTCGACCTCCACCACGCGGCTCTTGCCGAGGTTGGCGCCGATCACGGGTCGCCGAGCGCGCGATCGCTCCCGCCGCAACCGCTCCGCCGCCTGCGCGGCACCCCGATTGTTGAAGCCCATGCGGTTGATGACGGCACGATCGGCGAGCAGCCGGAACAGCCGTGGGCGCGGATTGCCCTCCTGCGGTATCGCGGTGACGGTGCCGATCTCGATGTGGTCGAACCCGAGCGCGTACAGGCCGCGGATGCTCCGCGCATCCTTGTCGAATCCGGCAGCCATGCCGAACGGGGAGTCGAAGCGCAGCCCGAGCGCGTCGACCGCGAGAGACGGGTCGGGGCGCGTGGCTCTGCGCACGAGTCGCGTGAGACCGAGCCGAGGGATGGCGCGGATCGCAGCCACCGCGAGGCCGTGAGCGCGCTCGGGGTCGAGTCGTGCGAGCACCCCGCGGAATAGGAGGTCGTAGAGCGTCACGCGCTCAGGCCTCCGCCGCGCGGGCCGCATCCTCGCGCCGTAGCCGCGCGATGGCCTCTTCGAAGTCGTCGAGGTTCTCGAAGGCCTGGTAGACGCTCGCGAACCGCAGGTAGGCGACCTCGTCGAGCTCGCGCAGCGAGGGCAGGATCGCGAGGCCGATGTCGTTGGCGTCGAGCTGGGAGGCGCCCGTGGCGCGCAGCGTCTCCTCCACGCGCTGCGCGAGCAGGGCGAGGTCGGCGTCGGTGACGGGCCGACCCTGGCACGCCTTGCGCACTCCGGTCACGATCTTCTCGCGCGAGAAGGGCTCGGCGATGCCGCTGCGCTTCGTGACCGTGAGGCTTGCCGTCTCGGTCGTGCTGAAGCGCTTGCCGCACTCCGGGCACTGCCGGCGTCGGCGGATCGCCAAGCCGTCGTCGCTCGTTCGCGAGTCGATGACACGGGTGTCGGAGTGCCGGCAGAAAGGGCAGTGCATGGTGCCCTCAGCCTAGTGGAGCCCGCAGCACTGCTCGGGGAACCAGTGCTGCTCGGGGAGTCAGTTCTGATCGGGGAATCGCGCCCGCACGGCATCCCCGTGCGCGGGCAGCTGCTCGGCGGCGCTCAGCTGGAGCACGTGCTCGGCGACCTCGGCGAGAGCGTCACGGGAGTACTCGACGATCTGCTGCGGACGCAGGAACGTCGACGCGCTGAGCCCCGCGGAGAACCGCGCGTGCCCGCCTGTCGGCAGGACGTGGTTGGAGCCTGCGACGTAGTCGCCGAGACTCACCGGCGTGTGGTCGCCGACGAAGATGGCACCAGCGTTCGTGAGCAGCGGCAGGATGCCCCCGGCATCGCGCACGTGCACCTCGAGGTGCTCGGGCGCGTAGGCGTTGCTGAACGCGGCCGCCTGCGCCAGGTCGTCGACGAGCACGATCGCCGACTGGGGGCCGTCGAGAGCCGTCGCGACCCGGTCGTGGTGATGCGTGGCGGAGACAGCTGCCGGGAGCGCGCTCCGAACGGCGTCGGCGAGCGACTCGTCGTCGGTCACGAGAACGCTGCCGGCGAGCTCGTCGTGCTCGGCCTGGCTGATGAGGTCGGCGACGACGAGCGTCGGCGATGCGCTCCCGTCCGCGATGATGAGGATCTCGGTCGGGCCCGCCTCGGAGTCGATGCCGACGACGCCCTGCACAGCTCGCTTGGCCGTCGCCACGTAGAGGTTTCCGGGCCCGGTGATGACCTGCACCGGCTCGAGGCCGATCTCGGTGACCCCGTAGGCGAGCGCCGCGATCGCGCCAGCGCCGCCCATCGCGTAGACCTCGTCCACGCCGAGCAGAGCGGCGGCCGCGAGGATCGTCGGGTGCACGGAACCGCCGAAGGCGGACTGCGGCGGCGAGGCGAGCGCGATCGAGGGCACGCCCGCGACCTGCGCGGCCACGACGTTCATGACGACGCTCGAGGGGTAGACGGCCTTGCCGCCGGGCACGTAGAGGCCCACGCGATCGACGGGCTGCCAGCGCTGCACGATGCGAGCACCCGGGGCGACCTCGGTGATGCGCTGCTCGGGCACCTGCGCCGCCGACGCGACGCGCACCCGCTCGATCGCCACCTCGAGCGCCTTCCGCACGCCGGGGTCTAGCGACTCGAGGGCGCTCGCGAGCGCTGCGGCGGGCACGCGCACCGAGGTCGGTCGCACGCCGTCGAAGCGCTCCGCCTGCGCGAGGAGAGCATCCACACCCCTCTCGCGCACCTCCGCGATGATCGCCGCGACGGCGTCGACGGCGGAGCCCACGTCGCTCGTCGAGCGCGGCACGAGGGCCAGCAGCTCGGCGGTCGAGAGCTCGCGGCCGCGCAGATCAAGAGTCGTCATCATGGCGCCCTCATGCTATCCGGCGCCGAACCGGGAATACCTCCGAGCCGGCGTGGTTGAGTGGGGTGTGATGACTGAGACGACCGATACCGCCGACAGCACGGGCTTCGACGCCTTCGCGCAGGCATTCCGGCGCCACGCCGCCGGTGTCGCCGCGATCACCGCGCTCGATGCGAGCGGACGCCCGGTCGGGTTCACGGCGACCTCGCTCGCCTCCCTCGCGGCCGCTCCCCCGCTGGCGACCTTCAACATGGCGCGCATCGCGAGCTCCTGGCCGGCCATCGAGCAGACCGACCACGTCATCATCCACATGCTCGGTGCCCGCAACAAGGGTCTCGCCCAGAAGCTCGCGGCCGACCACGACGAGCGCTTCATCGGCGACCACTGGGCGCCCGGCCCCCTCGGCCTCCCCCTCCTGCACGACGTGACCGGCTGGATGCTCGGCCGCATCGTCGCGCGTGTGCCCGTCGAGGCGAACGCCATGATCGCGGTGCAGATCCTCGAGGGAGCACTCGGCGAGCCCGACGAGGCCCTGCTCTACCACGAGCGCGAATACCGCACGCCGGGCCAGCCCGCCTAGACCCCCGCGGTCAGGCGAGCGCGCGAGGGCCGAGCAGGCTCTTGACCTCGCCGAAGAAGCCCGCGCTCGGGTCGACGCGATGCGGCAGCTCGAACACTCGCGCCGTGTCCTCCCGCAGCAGCCGCAGCCGCACCTCCGTTCCGCCGCGGTGACGGCCGAGCACCGAGTCCAGCTCGCTCAGCACGTCCACCGTCGCCCGCGCCTCTCGCAGCGTGAGCACGAGCGGGCCCGTGTCGGTCGGCAGACCCAGATCGGGCAGCTGCAGGGAGTTCGCGTGCAGGGAGACGCCATCGTCACGATGGTTCACGCGGCCGCGGATGACGACGATCGTGTCCGAGGCGAGCCGAGCGCCGAACTCCTGGTGCGTCTTGCCGAGGAACATGACGGAAACGTCACCGCCGAAGTCCTCGACGACGACGGTCGCGTACGGGTTGCCCGACTGCCGCGCCACCTTGTGCTGCACGCTCGTGATGAGCCCGGCGATCGTCACCTGCTCGCCGTCCGCGGGCGGGCTCTCGTGCAGCTCGGCGATGCTCGTGCCCGCAAGGCGAGCGAGCTGCTGCTCGAGCCCCGCGAGGGGATGATCAGAGACGTAGAGGCCCAGCATCTCGCGCTCGAAGGCCAGCTTGTCCTTCTTCGCCCACTCCGGTCGATCGGGAACGTGCTCTGACGACTGGTCCGCCTCCTCAAAGAGCGAGTCGAAGTCGAAGCCGATGTCGCCGGCCTCCTCTGCCCGCTTCTCCTTCACCGCGGCCTCGACGGCGCTCTCATGAATCTCCACGAGAGCGCGACGTGTGGACCCGAGCGAGTCGAACGCTCCGGCCTTGATGAGCGACTCGATCGCGCGCTTGTTGGCGACCGGGCCCGGAACCTTCTTGAGGAAGTCGTAGAAGCCCGTGAAACGCCCCTTCTCCTCCCGGGCCCGGCGGATGCCGTCCACGACGTTGTGGCCGACGTTGCGCACGGCGCCGAGCCCGAAGCGGATGTCGTCGTCGACGGCTGCGAAGAAGCCGATCGACTCGTTGACGTCGGGCGGCAGGACCGTGATGCCCATGCGGCGGCACTCGTTGAGGTAGATCGCGAGCTTGTCGCGCGAGTCGCCGACACTCGTCAGCAGGGCCGCCATGTACTCGGCCGGGTAGTGCGCCTTGAGGTACGCCGTCCAGTAGGACACGACGCCATAGGCGGCGGAGTGCGCCTTGTTGAAGGCGTAGTCGGAGAACGGGACGAGGATCTCCCACAGGGTCTTCGTCGCCTCCGCGGAGTACCCGTTGGCGGCCATGCCCGCCTCGAAGCCCTCGTACTGCTTGTCGAGCTCCGACTTCTTCTTCTTGCCCATCGCGCGACGCAGCAGGTCCGCTTGCGCGAGCGTATAGCCCGCGAGCTTCTGCGCGATCGCCATGACCTGCTCCTGGTAGACGATGAGGCCGTAGGTCGTGCCGAGCACCTCCTCGAGGGGCTCGGCGAGCTCCGGGTGGATCGGGGTGATCGGCTGCCGGCCGTTCTTGCGCAGGGCGTAGTTCGTGTGAGAGTCGGCGCCCATCGGGCCGGGCCGGTAGAGCGCCAGCACAGCGGAGATGTCTTCGAAGTTATCCGGCTTCATCTGGCGCAGGAGCGAGCGCATCGGCCCGCCGTCCAACTGGAAGACGCCCAGGGTGTCTCCCCGGGCGAGCAGCTCGTATGCGCCCGGATCGTCGAGCGCGAGATCCTCCAGCACGAGGCGCTCGCCGCGGTTGCTCTCGATGTTGTCGAGCGCGTCGTCGATGATCGTGAGGTTGCGCAGCCCCAGGAAGTCCATCTTGATGAGTCCGAGAGACTCGCACGCCGGATAGTCGAACTGCGTGACGATCTGGCCGTCCTGCTCGCGCTTCATGATGGGGATGATGTCGATGAGCGGCTCGCTCGACATGATCACGCCGGCCGCGTGGACGCCCCACTGCCGCTTGAGGTTCTCGAGCCCGAGTGCCGTGTCGAAGACGCGTCGTGCCTCGGCGTCGGTCTCGATGACCGCGCGGAAGTCGTTCGCCTCCTTGTAGCGCTCGTCGCTCTTGTCGAAGATTCCCGAGAGCGGCATGTCCTTGCCCATGACGCTCGGCGGCATCGCCTTCGTGAGCTTCTCGCCCATCCCGAAGGGGAAGCCGAGCACGCGCGAGGAGTCCTTGAGTGCCTGCTTGGCCTTGATGGTGCCGTAGGTGACGATCTGGGCGACGCGCTCGTCACCGTATTTCTGCGTCACGTAGCGGATGACCTCGCCGCGTCGGCGGTCGTCGAAGTCGACATCGAAGTCGGGCATCGAGACGCGGTCGGGGTTGAGGAAGCGCTCGAACAGGAGCCCGTGCTGGAGGGGGTCGAGGTCGGTGATGCGCAGCGCGTAGGCCGCCATCGACCCTGCGCCGGAGCCGCGACCCGGGCCGACGCGGATGCCGTTCTCCTTCGACCAGGTGATGAAGTCGGCGACGACGAGGAAGTAGCCGGCGAAGCCCATCTGCGCGATGATGCCGATCTCGTAGTCGGCACGCGCCCGGACCTCCTCGGGGATGCCCGCGGGATACCGCTGCGCGAGCCCCGCGTCGACCTCCTTGACGAACCAGGAGTCCTCGGACTCGCCCTCCGGAACAGGGAACCGCGGCATGTAGTTCGCGCCCGTGTCGAAGCGCGTGTCGACGCGCTCGGCGATGAGGAGCGTGCTGTCGCAGGCCTCGGGATGGTCGCGGAAGAGCTCGCGCATCTGCGCCGGGGTCTTGAGGTAGAACTCGTCGGCGTCGAACTTGAACCGATTGGGGTCGTCGAGGGTGCTTCCCGACTGCACGCACAGCAGGGCGGCGTGCGAGCTCGCGTCGCCCGCGTGCGTGTAGTGCAGATCGTTCGTGGCCACGAGCGGCAGCCCGAGGTCCTTCGCGAGGCGGATCAGGTCGCCCATGACGCGACGCTCGATGCCGAGCCCGTGATCCATGATCTCGACGAAGTAGTTCTCGCGCCCGAAGATGTCGCGGAACTCCGCCGCGGCCTCGACGGCCTTCTCGTACTGGCCGAGGCGGAGGCGGGTCTGCACCTCGCTGCTCGGGCACCCCGTCGTGGCGATGACTCCCGCGCTGTAGCGGCTGAGGAGGTCGCGATCCATGCGCGGCTTGAAGTAGTAGCCCTCGATCGAGGCGAGCGATGACATGCGAAAGAGGTTGTGCATGCCCTGCGTGGTCTCGGCGAGGAGGGTGATGTGCGTGTATGCACCGGCCCCCGAGACGTCGTCCTCGCCGCCATTGCCCCAGCGCACCCGTGTCTTGTCGGTGCGGTGCGTACCCGGCGTGAGGTACGCCTCCGTGCCGATGATCGGCTTCACGCCCGCCTCGGTCGCGGTGCGCCAGAAGTCGAACGCGCCGAACATGTTGCCGTGGTCGGTGACCGCGAGAGCGGGCATGCCCTGCTGCGCAGCCTCGGCTACGAGCGGGGCGACGCGCGCCGCGCCGTCCAGCATCGAGTACTCGCTGTGCACGTGGAGGTGGACGAACGAATCGGCTCGAGGGGTCACGGCGTCTTTCGGGTCGAGGCGGGTCGGCGGATCCTCAGTCTAGATCGACGCGGCCAGACGGCGGTCGCATCGTGGGGCGCGTCACGACTGCCGCAGAGCGTCGAGGGCCCGCTGCAGATCATCGGGGTACTGCGAGCGGAACGAGACGGCTTCACGGCTACCAGGATGCTCGAACCCGAGCTGCATGGCGTGCAGCCACTGACGGCTCAGGCCGAGCCGATCGCTCAGCACCGGGTCTGCGCCGTACATCGCGTCGCCCACGCACGGGTGGCGCTGCGCGGCCATGTGCACGCGAATCTGGTGGGTGCGCCCGGTCTCGAGGTGCACCTCGAGGAGCGAGGCCGCGCGAAACGCCTCGAGCGTGTCGTAGTGGGTGATCGAGGACTTGCCGCCCGCGACGACGGCGAACTTCCACGCGGAGCTCGGGTGGCGCCCGATCGGCGCATCGATCGTGCCGGACGAGGGGTCAGGATGGCCCTGGACGACAGCGTGGTAGACCTTGTCGACCTCGCGATCGTGGAACGCCCGCTTGAGCCCGCGGTAGGCGCGCTCCGACTTGGCCACGACCATGAGTCCGCTCGTGCCGGCATCGAGTCGGTGCACGATTCCCGCCCTCTCCGCGGGGCCGGAGGATGCGAGCGTATAGCCACCTGCGGCGAGCGCACCGAGCACCGTTGGACCCGACCAGCCCACCGACGGGTGCGCGGCGACGCCGACCGGCTTGTCGATGACGACGAGGTCGTCGTCATCGTGGACTATGCGCAGATCGGCGACCTCGCGCGGCTCGACCACGGGCGCGCGTCGAGGCTCCCACGTCACCTCGAGCCACGCGCCGGCCGTCAGCCGGTCGGACTTGGCCGCGACACGGCCGTCGACGAGTGCACCGCCGGCCTCGACGATCTCGGCGGCCTGAGAGCGCGAGAAGCCGAGCAGCGTGGCGAGGGCTACGTCGACGCGCTCCCCGGCCCGACCCTCGGGAACGGGAAAGGAGCGCGACTCGGTCACCGTCGCGCTCCTCTTCTCGTGCTGATGCTGGTCGAACGACTCCTGCTGCTCAGGAGCCGTAGCCCGGGAACTGCCCGGGAGGCGGCGACTGCGGCGCGGGCTGGGACGGCGCCGAGCCGGGGTACTGCCCGTAGGAGGGCTGAGGCCCGGAGTCGCCGAACCCCGGGGCGGAGCCGACCGCGGCCGACGAGGCCATCGCGGGCGATACGGGCTGGGGAGCAGAGGCCTGCGGAGCGGTCGACTGCGATGCAGCGGCCTGCTGCTGGCTCGAACCTTCGAGCTCCTGCAGCTGGGACTGGATGTACGAGCGCAGCTGGGCGCGGTACTCGCGCTCGAAGACCCGTAGCTCCTCGACACGCTGCTCGAGAGCCACGCGCTCCCGCTCGAGGGCCTGAAGCTGACCTGCCTGAGAGCTCTGCGCCTCGTTCACGATGCGGGAGGCCTCGGCCTGACCCTCGGCGATGATCTCGTCGCGCTTCTTCATGCCGTCGCGCACGTGCTCTTCGTGCAGGCGCCGGGCGAGCTGCAGCAGGTTGTTCGTGTTCTCCGACTCGTCGGCCGCGGGCGCACTCGCGAGTGGCGCCGGTGCGGGTGCCGGTGCGGGCGTCGGCGCGGGCACGGGGGCCGAGGCGGGTGCCTCCATCGCGACCTGCGAGCCGCCTCCGCGCTGCAGTTCCGCGATGCGGGCGTCGGCGGCGACGAGACGCTGGCGCAGCTCGTCGTTCTCCTGGGTCAGACGGCGAAGCTCGACCACGATCTCGTCGAGAAAGTCGTCGACCTCGTCCTGGTCATAGCCCTCGCGGAACTTGGTGGACTGGAAGCGCTTGTTGACGACGTCCTCGGGCGTGAGTGCCATGTGCGTCACCTCGGTACTTTCTGGAGCGAGTGGATAACGATGGAGTAACGCTAGCAACATCTCGTCACATGCGTCACATCCGCGCCACCAGAGTACAGCCGCGCGGGAGGTCTGTCAGTGCGTACTCAGCGAGCACTCACGAGCGACATCAGGATGAGCAGGACGATGAGCACGATCGTCCAGGCGAGATCGAGCCGGATGCTGCCGATCTGGAGCGGCGGAATCACGCGCCGCACGAGCCGGATGGGCGGGTCCGTGATCGTGTAGACGACCTCGGCGAGGATCACGACCGCGCCCTGCGGCCGCCAGCCGCGGTTGAGCGCCTGAATCCAGTCGAGCACGAACCTCCCCCACATCGCGATGAAGACGATGAGGAGCGCGACGTAGATGATGTTCAGAATCACGGAGAAGACGATCGGCACGGTCAACAGTCTTTCAGGTCACGCTGAGCGTTCGGGCCGACCCGACCGCTTCCGACCGCGGATCAATCGTGGGCGAGGAACGACGCGTCCACGTCGGGCTCGACGTCGGCCGCATCGCCGCTCACGGCCACGTGGGCGGGTGAGAGGAGGAACACCTTGCTCGTCACGCGCTCGATGCGACCGTACAGGCCGATCGAGAGACCGCTCGCGAAGTCGATGAGGCGCCGGGCATCCGGCTCGCTCATCTGCGTGAGGTTCATGATGACCGGGATGCCCTCTCGAAAGCTCTCGGCGATCGCCTCCGCGTCGTTGAAGCGACGCGGGTGCACCGTGAGTATCTCGTTCATGTCGTGGGACGGCGCCGAACCGCGCGTCGAGGAAGGCCGCCGCAGCGGCGTGACCGGTGCGCGCTGCCCTGAGCTCGAGCTCGAGGGGGCGGCGGGCGCGGCCGGTGCGTGCGCGGCGGTGCTCTGCTCGTACTCGACCTCTTCGTCGGCGAGGCCCAAGTAGACCATGGTCTTGCGCAACGGGTTGCTCATCAGTCGTCCTTACGTCGTGACGCCTCCGAGATTAACGGTCGGAGGGTCGGTTTCCGGTGATTGCGGTGCCGATGCGCAGGTGTGTCGCGCCCTCGGCGATGGCGTCCGCGAAGTCTCCCGACATGCCGGCTGAGATCTGCACGGCCTCGGGGGCGATCCGGCGCACGACCTCCGAGTGCTCGCGGAGACGCGCGAACGCACGCCGCGGCTCCTCGTCCCGAGGCGCCACGGCCATGACCCCGCGCAGCGTGAGGTGGTCGGAGGCCAGCACGCGCTCGGCGAGGTCAGGAAGCTGCGTCGGCTCCGCGCCGCCTCGCCCCGGGTCGTCGGTGAGATTGACCTCGAGGAAGACCTCCACCGGGGCCTCCGCGCGGTCGAGCGCACGCAGGAGCGAAGAGCGATCCAGCGAGTGGATCACGCGGCAGTACTCCGTCACGGCGCGAGCCTTGTTCGACTGCAGCTGCCCGACGAAGTGCCACGTGAGAGGCAGGTCGCCGAGCTCTCGAGCCTTGGGCTCGGCATCCTGGTGGCGGTTCTCACCGATGTGCCGCACGCCGAGGGAGTGCAGCTCACGCACGAGGGACGCGGGGTGGAACTTGGTGACGACGATGAGCGTGAGGTCCTCGCGCGAGCGACCGGCATTCTGCGCCGCGGCGTCGATCGACGCCATGACGCCCTCGTAGCGCGCGCGCAGCTCCGCATCGACCTCCACGGCTCAGCGCAGGAAGTCCGGAACGTCGAGATCGCTGTCGTCGTCGCTCTCGAGCGGACCGATCGGCGCCGTCGCTCCCAGCTCGGAGTCGTCGGCCCAGGCGCGGCCCTCGAGAGCCGGCTCGCCCGACTCCGCGGCCGGGGGCAGCGAGCCTCCCTCGCTCGCCGCGACGAAGCTGCTGCGGCGGTCGCGTGTGAGGGCGCTGGGCTCTCCCCCGTCGAATCCCGCCGCGATCACGGTCACGCGCACCTCGTCGCCGAGAGTGTCGTCGATGACCGCACCGAAGATGATGTTGGCCTCCGGGTGCACGGCCTCCTGGACGAGCTTGGCGGCGTCGTTGATCTCGAAGATGCCCAGGTTCGAGCCGCCCTGGATCGACAGGAGCACACCGTGCGCCCCATCGATGCTCGCCTCGAGCAGCGGCGAGGCGACGGCGAGCTCTGCGGCCTTGATGGCGCGATCGGCGCCACGGCTCGAGCCGATACCCATGAGCGCCGAGCCGGCGCCCTGCATGACGCTCTTGACGTCGGCGAAGTCGAGGTTGATGAGGCCGGGCGTGGTGATGAGGTCGGTGATGCCCTGCACGCCGGCGAGCAGCACCTGGTCGGCGGTCGCGAACGCCTCGAGCATCGAGATGCCGCGATCGGAGATCTCGAGCAGCCGATCGTTCGGCACGACGATGAGCGTGTCGACCTCGTTCTTGAGCGAGAGGACGCCGTCCTCCGCCTGCGCCTGCCGGCGCTTGCCCTCGAAAGCGAAGGGCTTGGTCACGACACCGATGGTGAGCGCACCGATCGATTTGGCGATGCGCGCGACGACCGGGGCCCCTCCCGTGCCGGTGCCGCCGCCTTCGCCGGCCGTGACGAACACCATGTCGGCGCCCGCGAGCGCCTCCTCGATCTCCTCGGCGTGATCCTCCGTCGCGCGGCGACCCACCTCGGGGTCGGCTCCCGCGCCGAGGCCGCGCGTGAGCTCCCGCCCTACGTCGAGCTTGACGTCGGCGTCGCTCATGAGGAGTGCCTGCGCGTCCGTGTTGATGGCGATGAACTCGACGCCCCTCAGCCCCAGCTCGATCATTCGGTTGACGGCGTTGACGCCGCCTCCGCCGATGCCGACGACCTTGATGACGGCGAGGTAGTTCTGGTTCGTGGTCACGTCGTGGCCTTCCGCGGTCAACCTTCACCTTCTACTTGAAGGCTAAAGTTATGCTCAGTATGTACTGCTGACTCGAACGGTAGGCCTGACGGGGGCTCCGCGGCATGAGGTCGTCCGCGTGTCGCGAATCCCCCGGCGCGCACTCGGGCGCCGGTCAGCTCGCGCGACGCACGACGAGGCTGTCGGGGGCTGAGACGTCGTACTCCCACCTGACCGACTGGTCCGTCGACGAGAGGGCCGCCGCGAGCACGCGGGCCTTGAACGCCGACCTCTCCGCGCTCCCCCAGACCACGGAGTGCTCCGCTCCTCCCAGCGTGAAGCGCACATCGTCGCGCGTCGTCGCGCTGATCGTGACCACGGAGCTGCGAAGTTCGCGAGGGAGCGCGAGGAGCACATCCGCGAGGCCCCGGAAGGCAGGGTCATCCGCGCTCGCACTCTCGACGCTGAGGAGAGGGATGCCCGGCGGCACCGTCTCGGTCGTCTCCACCACGACGCCCGCGGCGTCGACGACCTCGAACCCGCCCGCGGTCCGGAGGGCGCCGATCGGCGCCCTCTCCACGACGCGCACGATGAGGGTGCTCGGAGGCACGATCTCGGTCGAGAAGGAGCGGATGAGCGCGAAGCCCTCCAGGTCGGTGCGAATCTGCTCGTCGCTCACGAACGCGAGGGGGGTTCCTCGACGATCCTCGAGCGCCGCCGCGACCTCGTCCGCGTCGAGTCGCTCCGTGCCGACGATGCGGATGCTCGTGAGCGAGAGCAGCGGAGACACCGAGATGGCGGCCGCTCCGCCGACGAGCGTCACGAGAGTGCCCAGCGCGATCGTCGCCGTGAGCCGGCGACGACGCGACTGCCGTGTGAACCGCCTGACCTCGGCGCGCTCGGCGCGCCGACGCTCGCGCGCAGCCCGCCGCTCGAGGCGCCGCGCCGACGCCGAGGAGCTACCAGCGTCCGCCGTGCGCAGCGCCGCCGATGCCGCGCGGTCGCGCGAGGAGCGCTCGCGCGGGGCGCGGGGCCCGCGCGCAGGACGCGCACGAGACGCACCGGCAGTCGGATGCGCTGCGGTGTCGCGCGGCGTGCGCCGAGCATCCCGGCTGCGACGTTCCTTCGGCGGCGGCGACGGTGGGTCCGGCGGAGTACCGCGAAAGCCCTCCGGGCGCTTCATCCCGCCGCACCACTCGAGGTCGCCGAGCCCTCCCCCGCGCGCTCGATGGCCGCGCGCAACTGGGGAATGATGCGGTAGACGTCGCCGCAGCTGAGAGTCATGACGATGTCGCCGGGTCGGGCGAGCTGCGCGACCCTCCGGGCCGCGTCATCCCAGTCCGGCCGGAAGTCGACGTGCGCGGCATCGTCGAAGGCGTCCGCCACGAGAGCGCCCGTGACTCCGGGGATCGGGTCCTCCCGCGCGCCGAAGACGTCGAGCACGACCGTGTGGTCGGCACCCGACTCGTACACGGCCGCGAACTCACCCGCCATCGCCTGGGTGCGGCTGTAGAGGTGAGGCTGGTGCACGGCGATCACGCGCCCTTCCCCGACGACCGAGCGCGCGGTCTGCAGGGCGGCGACCACCTCGGTCGGGTGGTGGGCGTAGTCGTCGTACAAGCGCACGCCAGCGGCGTCGCCGTGGGACTCGAACCGCCGCTGCGTTCCGGCGAATCCCTCGAGCGCGGCCACCGCGGCCCGGGCCTCATGACCGAGGCCGACGAGCACGGCCACGACTCCCGCGGCGTTGAGCGCATTGTGGCGGCCCGGGACCGCGAGCGAACCCTCGAGCTCGACCCCGTCGATGCTGAGGACGAAGCTCACGGGCCCCTCCTCGCTGATCGACACGAGTCGCACGCGCGCGGCATCGCTCTCGCCGAACGTCGTGATCGCGTCCGTCGGAAGCGATGCGGCCACACGTCGGGTGCCGTCGTCGTCGGCCGAGAGCACGACGCTCTCGGAGCACGCGCGCGCGAAGCTCACGAACGCGTCCTCGATCGCGGCCTCGCTGCCGTAGTGGTCGAGATGGTCGGTGTCGATGTTGGTGATGAGACCGATGGCCGTCTCGAAGAGCAGGAACGACCCGTCGGACTCGTCGACCTCGACCACGAAGAGCTCTCCCTGCCCCCACGCCGCGCTCGTGCCCGCGTCGTGGATGACGGCGCCGTTGACGAAGCTCGGGTCGGCGCCGAGACGACGCAGAGCGGTCACGAGCATCGCGGTCGACGTGGACTTGCCGTGCGCTCCCGCGACCGAGATGAGACGCTGACCCCGCGCGAGCCAGGCGAGGGCCTGGGCGCGATGCAAAACCGGGATGCCCCTCCGCAGGGCCTCCTGATACTCGGGGTTGTCGAGCCACAGGGCTCCCGTCACCACGAGGGCCTCCGCGTCGCCGACGTGTCGTGCGTCGTGGCCGATCGCGACCGGGATGCCGCGCCCCCGGAGGGAGTCGACCGCAGCGGACTCCGCGCGGTCGGACCCCGAGACCGCGTGCCCGCGGTCGTGGAACATGCGGGCGATACCACTCATGCCGGAGCCCCCGATGCCCACGAAGTGAAGGCGGCCGAGAGTCTCGGGCAACGGCTGGGAGAGGTCAGGCTTGATCATCGGTCATCACCCTACGCCGGGTGAGTCGACAGGGTCTCGCGCACGAGGCGCAGCAGCTCACCGGCACCATCGCGGCGGCCGACGCCGCTCGCGGCCGCGGCCATGTTGGCGATGACCTCCCGCCGCTCCAGGAGCGGCACGAGCTCGCGAGCGACCCACTCCGGCGTGAAGTCGGCGTCCTTGACCAGGCGGGCACCCGAAGCGCCCACGAGCTCGCGCGCGTTGAGCTCTTGCTCGCCATTGCCGACCGGGTACGGCACGAGCACGGACGGCAATCCGACCGCGGCGAGCTCCGAGACCGTCGCAGCACCGGCGCGGCACACCGCGAGATCCGCGACCGCAAACGCGAGATCCATCCGATCGCAGTAGGTCTGGACGACGAGCCCCGGAAGCGCCTCAGCCCCGTCACCCCGGCCCTCCCCCGTGATGTGCAGCATCTGCCAGCCCGCGCCGAGGACGCGCGGCGTCGACGCGGCCATCGTCTCGTTGAGTCGACGCGCGCCCGTCGATCCCCCCGTCACGAGCAGCGTCGGGCGATCGGGTCGGAGCCCGAAGTGGGCGGCCGCCTGCGCCCGCGCCGCGCGACGATCGAGCTCGACGACCTCGCGCCGCAGGGGCATGCCCACGACCCGCGAGCCGCGCAGTGGCGTGCCGGCGAAGGTCACGCCGACGGCGCCGCCGAGAAGGCGGCCCAGGCGGTTGGCGAAGCCCGGTCGACTGTTCGCCTCGTGCACGACGAACGGCAGGCGCTCACGACGCGCTGCCCAGTACGCGGGAGCGGCGGCGTATCCTCCGAAACCCACGACGACGTCGACGTGCCGCTCACGCAGTGCTGCTCGGGTGATGCGCACGGCCTCCCGAAACCGTGCAGGAAACCGCAGAGCGGCCCTTCCGAGCCGGCGAGGCAGCGGCACGCGCGGAATGGTGATGAGCTCGTACCCGCGCGCGGGCACGAGTCGTGCCTCGAGGCCCTCGGCCGTTCCGAGCACGAGCAGCTCGGCATCGGGCTCCTCCTGCCGCCAGTGGTCGGCGAGAGCGAGCAGGGGGTTCACATGACCGGCGGTGCCACCGCCGGCGAGAAGGGCCGTCGTCATTCCGTCCTCGCCTCGCGGGCCTCCGCCGAGCGCGCGAGCGACAGCACGACGCCGATCGCCAGCAACGAGGCGATGAGCGCGGACCCGCCCACCGAGATCAGGGGGAGGGGCACACCGAGCACGGGGATGAGGCCGAGAACGACCGCGACGTTCACGAAGGCCTGTCCGACGATCCAGATGAGCACCCCGCCGGTGACGATGCGCGAGAACGGGTCTCGGTGAGAACGGATAAGCCGCACGAGCCCGATTGTGAGCACGACGAAGAGCAGGAGCACGACCGAGGCGCCGACCATACCGAGCTCCTCGCCGATGACAGCGAAGATGAAGTCGGTCTCCGCGTGCGGCAACCACGACCACTTCGCCGCCGAGTTGCCGAGCCCCACGCCGAACACCCCTCCTGAGCCGAGAGCCCAGGTGCCGTGCACGACCTGCCAGCACGAGCCTTCGTAATCCTCCGGGCGGCAGCCGTTGAGCCACACGTCGATGCGGCTCGACCGCGACGAGCTCGACAGCGCGAAGAGCACGCCGCCGACGGCGACGACTCCCGCCATCGCCGCGAGCCGGCGCAGTGGAGCTCCCGCATAGAACAGGGCGCCCAGCACGATCGCGATCATGATGGATGCCGTACCGAGGTCTTGGCCGAGCAGCACCATGCCGATCGCTACGAGAGAGACGGGCACGGCCGGCACGACGAGGCTCGTCCAATCGGTGAAGGCATCCGCGCGGTCGGCGAGCACGGTTCCGAGCCAGACGATGAGAGCGAGCTTGAGGAACTCGGAGGGCTGCGCCGTGAATCCGCCGATCGAGATCCAGTTCTGGTTGCCGCCGTATTCGTACCCGAGTCCTATGAAGACGAGCAGCTGCAGGCCGAGGCCGAGCATGACGGCGACGCGCGCCCAGCGACGCCAGAATCGCGCGGGCAGTCGAGCGATCGAGAGCATGATCGGTATCGCCACGAGGGCGTAGAGGCCCTGCCGCAGGAAGATCGCGAAGAAGTCGCCGTCGTTGCTCTGCGAGGACACGATCGACGAGGAGGAGAGCACCATCACGAGGCCGAACAGCACGAGGAAGACGGTCGTGCCGAGCACGATCATGTAGTCGGAGCTGTCGGAGCCGAACAGGGTGCGCACCGAGACGATCGCCCGCGCGGGGCTGCGGTGGGCCTCGGGCTCAGTGTCGCGCCCCGAGCCCGGTGGTCGCACTGTCGTCACGCGCCCACCCCCTCCTGCAGTACTGCGGTCGGCTCGCTCAGGAGCCGAGGGCCGTCACGGCGGTGGCGAAGCGCCGGCCGCGATCGGCGTAGTCGTCGAACTGGTCCATGGACGCCGCGGCGGGTGCGAGGAGCACGGTGTCGCCGGCCTGAGCCACCGACGCCGCGAGCCTGACCGCTGCGGGCATCACCCGCTCAGTGTCGTGCTCTTCGACCTCGAACAGCGGCAGTGCGGGCGCGTGTCGCGCAAACGCCTCGCGCAGCGCATCCCGTTCGATTCCGATGAGGATGACCGCCCGCAGTCGTTCGCGATGCTGCAGCACGAGCGGGGTGAGGTCGACGCCCTTGAGCAGACCGCCCACGATCCAGACCACGGAACGGTAGGCGCTGAGCGAGGCGGAGGCCGCGTGGGCGTTGGTCGCTTTCGAGTCGTCGATCCACAGCACCTCGTCGGCCTCCGTCACACGCTCGGTGCGGTGCGCGTCGACGCGGAAGGCGCGCAGCCCGTCGCGCACGGCGGCGGGAGGTGCGCCTGCCGCACGCGCGAGCGCGGCGGCGGCGAGAGCGTTCGCGAGCCCGTGCGGCGTCGCGAGCCCTGCTTCTCGCAGGTCGGCGAGCGTGGCGAGCTCGAGCGCGGTCGTCGCGCGCTCCTCGAGGAACGCCCGGTCGACGAGCACGTCGTCGACGACGCCGACATCGCTCGGCCCCGGAGTATCGGCACCGAAGCCGATCGCCCGGCACCCCTCGACGACGTCGGCCTCCTCGACCATGCGCCGTGTGGCGGCGTCCGCGAGGTTGTAGACGCATGCGACGCGCGTGTTCGCATAGACCTTCGCCTTCGCGGCCGCGTACGCGGCGGGGCCGCCGTGCCAGTCCAGGTGGTCGTCGGCGAGGTTGAGGCACGCACTCGCGAGCGGCCGCAGGGCGCCGGGCCCCGTCGTCGGCAGCGCGTGCAGCTGGAAGCTCGAGAGCTCGACGACGAGGACGTCGAAACCGGCGGGGTCGCGCACCGCGTCCAGAACGGGAGTGCCGATGTTGCCGCACGGCGCGACGCGCGTGCCGGCGGCGAGCAGCATCGTCGCGGTGAGCTGCGTGGTGGTGGTCTTGCCGTTGGTGCCGGTGATGGTGATCCACTCGGCAGCGCGCACCTTGTCGCGCACGCGCCAGGCGAGCCCGACATCGCCCCACAGCTCCGCTCCGCTCTCCTGGGCGGCAAGAAGGAGGGGATGCTCGGGGGCGAAGCCCGGCGAGACGATCACGAGCTCGGGCTCACGAGCGAGCAGCGCCTCGCGCGCGGCTCGCTCATCGGCCTCCACGACGAGCTCGACCCCGATGACGGGCAGAATGCGCGCCCGCTCCTCGTCAGCGTCGCGCGAGAGGACGGTGACGGCGCAACCCAGTTCGGCGAGCGTGTCGGCGGCGGCGAAGCCCGACACCCCCAGACCGAGCACCACGACGCGCACTCCGCTCCAGTCGTCGTGCCAGCTGGTGAGCGCGGAGACCCGGGCGCCCACTACTGGCTGACCCACTCGAGGTAGAAGAGCCCCACTCCGACCGCCACGAACAGCCCGCCGATGAGCCAGAAACGCACGACGACGGTGACCTCGGCCCAGCCTTTGAGTTCGAAGTGATGGTGGAGGGGGCTCATGAGGAAGATGCGCTTGCCGCCCGTGAGCTTGAAGTAGACGCGCTGCACGATGACAGAGCCGGTGACGATGAGGAAGAGGCCGCCGATGAGGATGAGGAGCAGCTCAGTGCGCGTGAGGATCGCGAGAGCCGCGATGGCGCCGCCGAGCGCGAGCGAGCCCGTGTCGCCCATGAAGATGTGCGCGGGCGAGGTGTTCCACCACAGGAACCCGATGAGGCTCGCGGCGATGGAGGCGGCCACGATCGCGAGGTCGAGCGAGTCGCGCACCTCGTAGCAGCGCGCGGCGACAGAGGGGTCTGGGCCGTTGAAGCACGACTGGTTGAACTGCCAGAAGGCGATGAAGATGTAGGCCGCGATCGAGAGTATCGACGCCCCCGTGGCGAGCCCGTCGAGTCCGTCCGCGACGTTGACGGCGTTGGACGTGCTCACGACGATGAGGTTGACCCAGATCGCGAACAGGATGACCGCTGCGACCGACCCGAAGATCGCGAAGTCGAGCCACTCGATGTCGCGCACTGCGGAGATCATGGTCGACGCCGGCGTCTGACCGTCGGCGTTCGGGAAGGAGAGGGCGAGCACAGCGAAGATGCTCGCGACGACGACCTGCCCGGCGATCTTCGCCCACCCGCCGAGACCGAGACTGCGCTGCTTGCGCGTCTTGGTGAAGTCGTCGAGGAAGCCGACGAGCCCGAGCCCGACCATGAGGAACAGCACGAGAAGCGCGCTGAGCGTCACTCTCTCGCCACTGAGCAGATGCCCGACGAAATAGCCCAGCACGGCGCCCAGGATCACGACGATGCCCCCCATCGTCGGGGTACCGCGCTTCGTGTGGTGGGACTGCGGGCCGTCGTCGCGGATGAACTGGCCCCATTCGAGCCTGTTGAACAAGCGGATGAACAGGGGAGTCATGAAGAGCGTGAACCCGAGCGAGAAGGCTCCGGCCAGAAGCAGGGCGATCATGCGGCGCCGCCCATCAGACGGTCCACGAGGGATGCGAGCGGGGTACGGGAGGCTCCCGTCACGAGCATCACATCCTCTTGGTCGACCCGAGTACGCAGCACATCGTATGCCTCGTCGGCGGAGTCGACGAGCATCGACTCTCCGTTCCACGAACCTTCCAGCCCCGCTGCATTGTGCACGTGACGGGCCCCGTGGCCGACGACGATGAGCTGACTGATGTCGAGGCGCACGATGATGCGGCCGAGTGCGTCATGGTCGTCGAACCACTCTCGCTCCGTCGAGTCCAGCTCTCCCATGACGGCGATCGAGCGCCCGGAGTCTCGGGTCAGCTCGGCGAGGACGGAGAGAGAGCGACGCACCTCGAGCGGGGTCGATGCGCCCGTGTCGTCGAGGAGCAGGGCGCCGCTCGACGTGCTGCGCCGCTCGCATCGGCCGGGCACCTCGCCCTGCTCCGCGGCGCGAGCGAGGGCCGTCGACCAGGGCTCCCCCGCCTCCAGCTCGCCTCGAAGGCGCGCGAGTGCCACCTCAACGGCAGCATCCCCGATGGCGTCGATCGGGAGCTCCGCGCGCTCGTGCGCACTCCTCACCTGGATGACCGCGCCCCCGCGGCGGTGCAGCACGTCGTCGACAATGATGACCGTGTCCACCGCCTACCAGCCCGCCTCGCGCAGAGCGGCTCGCGCCTCATCGCGCGCCGAGTACTCGGTGCGCACCCCGCGAATCTCCCGGTAGTCCTGGTGCCCGGGACCGGCCCACAGGATGGAGTCGCCCTCCTGCGCGAGGCCCACCGCGTGACGAATGGCCCGCTCGGGCGGGCTGACCTCGTGGATCTCGGGACGGTTGCTCGCGGTTTTCGCGCCCTTGAGCAGCGTGCGGCGGATCGACTCCGGGTCCTCGAACCGCGGGTGGTGGTCGGTGATGACGAGGACATCGCACCCCTCGGCCGCCACCCGTGCCATCTCGTGACGCTTCGTCGCGTCACGATCGCCATCCGCGCCGAACACCATGATCGTGCGCCCCGTCGTGAACCGACGCACCGCCGCGAGGGTGTTCTCGAAAGCATCGGCGCTGTGCCCGAAGTCGACGTAGACGCTCGGGCCGCGATCGCCGGAGACGCGCTCGGTGCGCCCCGGCAGGTAGGCGTCGATCCCCCGGTCGGCGACGGCTCTCTGGATGTCGTCGAACCCGTAGCCGGCTTCGACGAGCATGACGAGAACGAGGCCGGCATTGGCGGCCATGTGACCGCCGATGAGGGGGATGCGCGTCTCGAGGGCCCGGCCGTCAGCGTGCCGAAGGCGGAAGCTGGTGTACGCGGCGTTCTCCTCAGTCACGTCGACGTGCCAGTCGGCATCGATCTCGGAGCGTGACGTGATCGTCGTGGTCGGGATGTCGGCGGCCTCGACCACGCGGGTGCCGTAGTCGGAGTCGAGTGAGACGACCCCACGACGACCCCGCTCGGCCGTGAAGAGCGGGAGCTTCGCCGCGAAGTACTCCTCCATGTCGGCGTAGTCGTCGAGATGATCGTGGCTGAGGTTCGTGAAACCCACGACGTCGAAGAGCACGCCGTCTACGCGGTGGCGGCTGAGCGCCTGCGCGCTGACCTCGACGGCCACGGCGCCCACCCCCGCCTCGCGCATGCGTGCGAGGAGGGCGTGGAACTCGGTCGCCTCGGGCGTGGTCAGTCGACTGACGACCGTGAGACCGGCGATGTGTCTCTCGGCGGTCGAGCTCAGGCCCGTGACGACGTCGAGCTGGCGCAGCACTGCCTCGAGCAGGTAGACCGACGAGGTCTTGCCGTTCGTGCCGGTCACGCCGAACAGCTGACCCTCGAACTCAGAAGTGCGGTACACCCACGAGGCGAGGGCGCCGAGGCTTCCTCGGGGGCTGTCGACGATGAGAATGGGGAGGCCGGAATCCGCGGCGAGCTCGACTCCCGCGGCATCGGTCACGAGTGCGACCGCGCCACCGGCGCGCGCATCTGCGGCGTAGGACGCCCCGTGGGCGTGGACGCCCCGCACACCGACATAGACGTCGCCGGGGAGCAGATCGGTCGTGCTCAGAGTGATGCCCGTGAGCGTGACCCCGGTGAGATCACCACGACTCTCGAGCCCGAAGTGTGCGGCGAGCTCGGCGAGCTCGCGCACGGGAGGGTGCTCCGGCCGCAGAACGGGTGGCGTACGACCGGACAACGGAACCTCGTTTCGTGAGTGGCGGCTACCAGGTCAGAGGATAGGCGGTCGCCTGCTGCGTCGACGGCGGCACCCGATAGGTCTTGAGCACCTGCGTCATAATCGTGCGGAACGTCGGTGCCGCCGCTGCGGACGTCTTCATCGTATCGGGGCGCACGTAGGTGACGACGACGACGAACTGCGGGTCATCGGCGGGCGCCATGCCGGCGACCGAGACGATGCGCTCGTCTCCGTAGCCACTGGCGTCCGCCACCTCAGCCGTGCCCGTCTTGGCCGCGACGCGGTACCCGGGAATCTCCAGAATCGGGCGCAACCAGCCCTCCGTCACGACCTCCTCGAGAATGCCGACCGTCGCCCGCGCCGCACTCTCGGAGACCACCCTCGTCGGCTCGGAGGCGGCGACGTGGGTCGTCGAGCCGTCGGCGCGATCGCAGCCCGTGACGAGCGTGAGCGGCGTGTGCACGCCGCCATTCGCGATGGCCTGATAGGCACTCGCGACCTGAGCGCTCGTGGCGGTCATGCCCTGACCGAACATCTGGGTCACGGCACTGTGTCCGTCGATGCTGTCCGGGTCCCGCACGCTTCCGCCGGCCTCCCCGAGGAAGCCCACCCCGGTGCTCTCACCCAGACCGAACCGCGTCAGGTAGTCGTAGCGCTGCTGCAGCGAGAGCCGCTCACTCAGCACCGCCGTTCCGGTGTTCGAGGAGTTCATGAGCACACCAGCGGAGGTGAGGCGCAGATCGCCGTGGTCCCAGGCATCGCCGATGCGATAGGAACCGGTCGTCGGGTAGGAGCGCGGGGCGATGACCTGGTCGGACGGCGTGGTCACTCCCGCGTCGAACATCGCGGCGAAGCTCAGCGTCTTGATCGTGGAGCCCGGTTCGTAGGGGGCTGCGAAGATGCGCGACCCGCGGTCGTCTGACTCGCTGCCGTCGACATCGTTGGGGTCGACCGAGGGCCACTCGGCGGCAGCGATGATGTGGCCGTCGTCGACGCTCACGACCATCGCCGTCGCCCAGTCCGCACCGATCCTCGCACCCTCCTCGGCGATCGCCTGCTGCGCGAACCACTGCACGTCGGCGTCGATCGTGAGGCGAAGCGTGCCCCCGTTGACGGCCTCCTCCTGCACGATCGTCGTGCCGGGCAGCTGAACGCCATCGGCTCCGCGCTCGTACGTCGACGAGCCGGGGCTCGACGCGAGGCACTCATCGAGGCCGAGCTCCAAGCCGGCGAGCGGGCCATCCGTGCCCATGAAGCCGACCAGATTGCCCGCGACCTGGCCGTTCGGGTAGGTGCGGCTCGGAACCCGTTCGGAGTAGACCCAGGGCACGCCGAGATCGCGCACAGCCTGAAAGACGTCCGTCTCGACACCGCGCACGAGGTAGGCGTGATCATCGTCGGGGTCCTCGGCGAGCTCGCCCTCGATGAGAGCGAGCATGGCGGCGGGGTCCTCACCCGTGATCGCTGCGATGCCCGTGAGCGCCTCCCAGACCGTGCGCGTCGTGAGCTCCCCGGTCTCCTCGTCGAGCGTGTCGTAGTCCTTCACGAAGCGCGGAGAGACCGTGATGTCGTAGCGGAACACTGAGTCGGCGAGCACGGTGCCCCGACGATCGACGATGTCGCCGCGAACCCCGTGGAGGGCCACCGGAATCGAGCGGCGGGCCTCGGACTCCTGGGCTAGCTGCTCGGCGCGGACGACCTGGATGTCGACGAGGCGGACGCCGAAGGCCGCGACGATGGCGACGACGACCAGGATGGTCGCCGCCAATCGCCGCCGCGTTCTGCGCTGCTCTCTCATGTGCGCTTCCTCCCCCGTCGCGCGGTCCGCATCAGCGCGTGACCGGCGAGGGCAGCGACCCTGCGAGACCCGGTTGCGCTGATTCGGAGGCTAACGACCCCGGCACCGGCGGCGTCGGCGCCACGCCCGACGCACCCCCGTCCGCTACCGGGGTCGCAAGCTCCATCTCGGCCAGCAGCACGTTGCCGATCAGGGTGTCGCGGCCGTCGAGAACTCCCGCACCCGCGCCGGCGGCGACGGGCGCGCCCAGAACTGTCGCGTCGGCGAGCCGCAGGTACGCGGGGCTCGCATTGGAGACCATGCCGAGCGACTCTGCATTGGCCGCCAGGTACTGGGGCGAGCGCAGTGCGTCGAGCGACTCGACGAGCACCTGAGCGTCCCGATCGAGTTCTGCGGCCTGCGTCTGGAGCGCCGAGATGCGGTAGGCGCCTTCGGAGAGCGTGATGCTCAAGAGCAACTGGGTCACGAGGATCGCGAAGACCCCGATCACCGCCACCACCGCGTAGACGACGCGAGGGCGACGCCGCCGCCCCTCGCGCGGCGCGATGACGGGGGCGAGCGTCGGCGAGGTGCGGCTGGGAGCGCTCCGTGCGACCCGCCCACCGGTCGACGGGGCGAAGGCCGGTGCCGCGCTCATGCCGCCTCCCTCACGCGCTCGGCCGCGCGCAGCCGCACGGGGATCGAGCGGGAGTTGCTCGCGCGCTCAGCTTCGTCGGCGAGCTCGGCTCCGCGGACGAGCAGCCGGAACTCGGGTCGGTGCTCGGGCAGCTCGACGGGCAGTCCCTCCGGCGCCGTCGAGCGCGTGCGCGCAGCCAGCTCGCGCTTGACGATGCGGTCTTCGAGCGACTGGTACGCCAGAACCACGATGCGGCCGCCGACCGCGAGCGAGTCGAGCGCCGCGGGCAGAGCGGCCTCGAGCGCGGCGAGCTCGCCATTGACCTCGATGCGGAGTGCCTGGAAGACGCGCTTCGCGGGATGACCGGAGCGCTGCACGGCCCGCGGAGTCGCGTCGATGATGAGCCGGACGAGCTCCGAGGAGCGCGTGAGCGGCTGCTCGGCTCGGGATTCCACGATGCGACGGGCGTACCGCAGTGCGAGCTTCTCCTCGCCGTATGCGTAGAAGATGCGCCGCAGCTCCGCCTCCGTGTACTCGGCGAGCACGGCTTCCGCAGTGATGCCGGTCGTGCGATCCATGCGCATGTCGAGCGGGGCATCCTGCGAGTACGCGAAGCCGCGGTCGGCCTCGTCGAGCTGCATGGAACTGACCCCCAGGTCGAAGAGCACGCCGGTCACGCGCTGGATGCCGAGAGTGTCGAGGGCCGAGCGAAGCCCCGAGTAGACGGTGTGCACCAGGTGCACGCGGTCGCCGAAGCGCTCGAGCCGCTGGGCGGACGCGTCGAGCGCGGCAGTGTCTCGGTCGAGCCCGACGAGGGTGAGTGCGGGGTTCCGCTCCAAGGCGGCCTCGGCGTGCCCGCCGAGGCCGAGCGTCGCGTCGACCAGAACCGCGCCCTCGAGGGCGAGGGCCGGCTCGAGGAGGGCGAGGCTGCGTTCGAGCAGAACGGGAGTGTGCGAGGAGGATGCGGTCATGGTGCTGCCGGTCCGGCGCGGGGCCCGGATCCCCATCCGTGTGACCTGGCACCGGGGAAGGTGCGCCAGGGCGTCTCACGGCTGGGAGTCCGAGCCACGCGATCAGAAGAGTCCGGGGATCACCTCCTCGTCGGTGTTGGCGAAGGCGTCTTCCTTCTCGGCGTAGTAGCTGTTCCAGGCGGGGGTCGACCAGATCTCGGCCCGGTCGCCGGAGCCGATGACCGTGAGCTCGCGGTCAAGGCCCGCGTACTGGCGCAGCACCGCGGGCACGGTCACCCGGCCCTGCTTGTCCGGCTCCTCCTCGCTCACGCCGGAGAGGAAGAAGCGCTGGTACTCGCGCGCCGTCTTGCTCGTGAGGGATGCGGTGCGCAGCTTCTCGAGGACATCACCGAAGGTGGCCCGGCTGAAGACGTAGAGGCAACGTTCCTGACCGCGCGTCAGCACCACGCCGTCGGCGAGATCTTCACGGAACTTCGCCGGGAGTATGACCCGCCCCTTGTCGTCGAGTTTGGGGGTGTGCGTGCCGAGAAACATCGCCTGGTCCCCCTCTCATCTCCGGCCCGAGATCAGGTTTACTCCACTTTACTCCACTTTCCCCCACCAAGTAAAGGAACTGGCCCAGAATAGACGATCTCCGTCTCGCTGTCACCAGTAATCGCCAGGCCTTCACGAGGTGGGGGCCGGTGGAGGAACGTGGGGTCGCAGACGTGCCATGCGGGCATCCTGGAGTCCGAACGCACAAAAAAGACCGGCCCGAAGGCCGGTCTGCACACGAGAGCCCGGCTCGAAAGCCGGTCTGGGCACAAAAAAAGACCGGCCCGAAGGCCGGTCTCGAGCGGGCGGGTGTCGCCCGGTGTCAGCGGTGGTGGATGGCGGGGAGGAAAGTGGGGAGGCGGGGGCCCTAGCCCTCGCGGCCTTCCTGACGACGATCCCAGCGCTCGTTCATGCGCTCGGTCCACGAGGAACGGGCAGCGCTCGGGCGCGCTGCTCCGCCCGCAGCGGGGCTGGTCGGCACCTCGGCGGCGTCACGACGCCCCGGTGAGAGCACGATGAGAACGCCCGCGAGCATGAGGCCGAACCCGACGACGCCGATCACGGCCAGCTGCGTGATGACCCCGGCGACGAGCGCAGCGACGCCCGCGATGGCCAAGAGTGCGCCGACCACGACGAGCGTGTAGTTGGGCTTGCCGCGTCGACCCGCGACGGTCGCGACGAAATCAGCGTCGTTCTGATAGAGGTTGCGCTCCATCTCATCGAGAAGGCGCTGTTCCTGTTCTGACAGCGGCATGATGACCCCTTAGTGGCGACTCGTCGGTACGGAGATCCCCGTCCGCGCACATTCTACGGTCGCGCTCCTGGATAGGCTAGGCAGGTGCCTGAGAGATTGCGGTTAGTCGACGTCGTCCGCGACCGGCTCGAGCAGTTCCTCGACGAGCGCGCGACGCACCTCGGCACCATCGCGGAGGACCTCGAGCGCTTCACCGACGCGAGTCGAGATCTGCTGAGCGGAGGCAAACGCTTCCGGGCGCTGTTCTGCTACTGGGGCTGGCACGCCGTCGCGGGCACCGTGCGGCCGGACGACCTGCTCGCCGAGCTCGACGAGCATCCCGACCTCTCGAGCGTCGTCGACGCGGCTGCGGGACTGGAGCTGTTCCACGCCGCCGCGCTCGTGCACGACGACATCATGGACAGCTCCGACACCCGCCGGGGAATGCCCTCCGCACACCGTCGATTCGAGGCCGAGCATGCTCGCCGCCACTGGGTGGGCAGCGCGAGCGGGTACGGCACGTCGTCGGCACTCCTGCTCGGCGACCTCTTGCTGGGGTGGAGCGACGAACTGCTCGACTCGGGGCTCGCGCGACTCGACGACCAGGACGCGGCGCGGGCAGCGCGGGCCGAATTCCAGACGATGCGCACCGAAGTCACGGTCGGCCAGTACCTCGACATCCTCGAGGAGGTGGCGTGGCGGGACGCGGAGGATGCCGACATGCTCCCGCGCGCGCATCGCGTGCTCGTCTACAAGTCGGCCAAGTACTCCATCGAGGCTCCCCTCGCACTCGGGGCGCTCATGGCGGGCGGGACTCTCGACCAGGTGACGGCCCTGCGCGCCTTCGGGCTGCCGCTCGGCGTCGCGTTCCAGTTGCGCGACGACCTACTCGGAGTGTTCGGCGACCCCGAGGTCACGGGCAAGCCCGCCGGCGACGACCTGCGCGAGGGCAAGCGCACGGTTCTCATCGCCCTGGCGCGCGACGCGCTGCCCGGCAGCGCGGTACGGCTCATCGACGAGCTGCTCGGCGACCCGGAGCTCACCGAGCACCAGATCCGCACGCTGCAGGCGACGATTCGGGATAGCGGCGCCGTCGAGACGGTCGAGTCGATCATCGCGCGGTCGGTCACCGAGGCGCTCGCGGCGCTCGAGTCGGCGACCATCAGTCGCTCAGCCCACGCCGAGCTCATCGGTCTCTCCGATCTCGTGACGCGCCGCTCGCACTAGGCACGCCGCGCGTCAGCGGGGCATGGAGCTCAGAAGGCGAGTGCCTGCGCCACGCGCCTCACCTCGGCCTTGCGGCCGGCGCGCAGCGCGTCGATCGGCGCTGCACCGAGGGCATCCTCCGGCTCGAGCATCCAGCGCATCGCCTCGTCGTCGCTGAAGCCGCTGTCAGCCAGCAGCACGAGCGTGCCGCGCAGCTCGCGCAGGGGCTCGCCGTCGAGGAGGAACGACGCCGGGACGACGAGCACTCCGTCGCGGCGCACCGCGAGAAGCTGTCGATCCTCGATGAGGCGGTGAACCTTGCCGGGGCTCAGCCCGAGCATCTCGACGAGATCGGGGATCGTCAACCAGGCGACGTGCCTCACGAAGAATGCCCGCGAGTGGGTTCCCGTGCCTCAGATAAGAATGCCCGCGAATGGCGGGCATTATCCGAGGTATGGGAAGCAGGTTGTCGATGGCTGCGCGAGCAGAGATCACGG
>Ga0316203_1000336_pt1 | contig 65998 bp, 68 predicted proteins | sample 6monrhotite_MG_FD_204940 | JGI IMG/M metagenome (GOLD analysis project Ga0316203, IMG submission 204940) | Microbial mat bacterial communities from mineral coupon in-situ incubated in ocean water Damariscotta River, Maine, United States -... | ecosystem: Environmental > Aquatic > Marine >... | reverse complement strand
TGTTGAAGACGGAACGGATCAAACGAAAGATATATAAAACAAGGGCTGAGGCTCGATCAGACGTCTTCAATTATATAGAGCTGTATTACAACCCAAAACGCAGGCATGGAAACAACAACGGACTGTCCCCGGTCGAGTTCGAAAAAAGGTATTTAGAGAAGGTCGTAAGTGTCTAGTGTACTAGGGGCTTGCCAATTCGACAACCCGAACATTGGATTGCTTACAGTTTCATTAATCGTGCATTTGATAAATGTATCAGCATTTACAGTATTAGCTTTGCAATCATTTTGTATCTTGCCTACGGTAACACATCCAATCAAACCAATATTCATTACAGCTAAAACTACATATTTTTTCATTAGACCTTGTCTCCCTGTAAGCCTTTTGCGTTATTGGGTATGAGATTGATATTTAGCCTGAAGCTTAAAAAGACTTTTGGCTAGGTTACCCATTGAAGAACTATCAACCTCTTCTTTATCTGCTGAAATTCGTTTGCTGGATTGTACAACAGTGGCAGCAGCATTAATCAAATCTCTGATTTCCGCATTTAGACCATTTGTATCTGCGATATTAACTTTTGAAATGTTATTTGTAGGAGGAGGTTGTATCTTTTGAGTGTTCCTGGCTTGAGTATTTTTGGCACTACTTGTTATTGTCCATTTTTCAAACATGCACCGTTTATTATATGGAATATGAGCATTATCTCCCTGCACAACAGTTCTAAATTCACCTTCTCGTTCAACTAATGCAACATGCATCACATATGGGGTTTTTAAAAAGCCACCGTTCCAATTTATTTGGAAGATTCCTGAATTAGTTGCGCTATATTGGTTGCCCCTTTCCCAAGGGATTTGAATGACATCAATAGAACGGAACCGCCCTGTTTTATGATAACATTTGAGAACTGTCTCGCCGACTTCGGCAAGACTTTGGGGCAACTGATAATGGCTCTGTTGTAATTCTTCTGTCTGTTGTTGTGTAGCGTTTGGGGGTAAAACAGCGCCAATTTGTTTCATTATGCCTAAAACAGTTACAATCGCCGTTAACGGATCAGCCAATTTTTATTTCCCCATACTCGCTCTAATCAAATGATTTATTAAAAGTTAGATTGCCATATTCAATACGATAAATACAGAGAGATTATTCCCTTTTTAGCATTTACAGTATTTGGCTTCAATGCTTTTGTTGGGGGTATAAAGTTCACTTCGATCACGAAAAGATACAAAGAGATCATATGTTATTAGCGTTAATAACATCTAATTACCTATATTAATGGCTTTAACTATAGTTAATATCATTTAGATCATGGGTTATTACCGTTAATAAGACCTAATTACCTATAATAACGTCTTTAACTATAGCTAATATCGTTCTTATTACGTGTTTGAACTATCTTATTAATAGTTTCCGTAAATCTAATGTAACATCTTTAAAGAATCGTGAGGCTCGTCCGAATTGCGAAGCCCTATGGCTATATGTATTTCACTTGATGCGTTTTGTAATGCTGAAAATTTGGCTGAAATACTGATTTTGTCGCGGGTCAGTTTTCTCCCTTTCGTGGACGGGTATTTTTTCAGAATACTCATCCTTAGATGAAATTTCATCTTGGAGAAATAGACGCATCATATTCTTTCTGAGAATACCTTCAGAATGTTCAATACCCGGCATCTCTTTCCAAATCTGTGACCGGAGTATGATTAGCTCCTTTCGAGCCTGTTTGTGGCTTAGAGGACCAGATTTAGGAGTGTGGGTATGTTTCTTTTTTGAAGTTCGTGTTGCTGGCTTATCCTTCGGGACCGTAGAAGATTTTCGTGGGGTTAGCTTTTGCTCTCTCCTTAATGCGAGGATAGCAACTTTATCTTTTGGTTTGATATGCATATGCCCATGTTGTGGTTGCTCTCCATGGCATAGGACACATAATGCCTTAAGGTTCTTCGAATTATTGTCCCCTTTAACACCGTTTACATGATGAACGTGCAAAAGGCTCTTTTTTCCATCCCCTGATAAAACAACTCCACATTTTTGGCACTTCCAAGAAACTGAAACACGAAACTGATTTGATATATCGGACCAATTATCTGCATAGCCCCCTTTAGGTGCCGTCTTATCCGTATATGTAGGCTTATTTTTAAAATGTGATTTGTACGTTTCGAAAAAGTCTTCAATAGAAAAATTGTTCCATATTTCGGACTTTTGGGTAGACGTAGTCCTCTTGTAACCAGCGTAATTCAGGTGTGTCAAACATAGTTTGCATACTTTCAGTTCTGCAACTGTTTCGCCTTCGTCTCGGGTGCGATGGTCGAAATAAGAAACTGAAAACTTTCCTGAAACATCTGTCGTTGCGACATATCTTTCAAATCGCTCGTTTGCTCTCATTTCATCTAATTTTCTACAATCTGCCACATGAAACCGTCTTGAGTTTTCGGGTTCATTTTCGTTGATGAATTTACTGGTCATCGTGTCTTTAATGTAAAGAAGAACATGCTCACCTTTATAAGTAAGTAGACCATCTTCAGTGGTCTCAAGTTCATCTAAGTCAATTTCAAGTCCGTGAAGCAAAACCTCTGCGACATCAATTTCACCAAGATTTTCAGCCTTGCTTTCCCATTGAACAGCCGTTGCTCCCATCTTTCGAACGAGAGTAGTAAGTTCCGTAAAAGATATAGAGAGACGCATTATTTTTGCACCTGAAGAATTTCAATAATGCGACTTTCAGCATTTGTCCGAACTCGAAATTCGACACGCCGTGATAGTGTTGCGTCTTCCTGCCCTCCCTTGGTTAGGATTGGCTTACTTGATGATAGTCCATTGGCTGTAATTGTCCCTCTCGCCCATTCACGCTCGTCTTGAACCGATGGAAGCCCAAGACAGTAAAACAGGACAGAGCGAGTGCGTCCTTGAGAGAGACGCATATTCTTGAAGTAAGCATCCATCCCATTTGTTTTCCCACCCCACACTGATGATGTATGTCCCTCAATACGAACCTCTGCAATTTCATCACGAAATTTTTCTAATACTGACAAATACCTTGGAAAGAAATCATCTAATATAATTTTAAATTGTGGTTTAAGACTCGTTTGACCGGTATCAAATAAAACACTGGGTTCCTGAAAACGAATGGAAAGGGTATCACGGTCAAGAAGAGCTCCCCATTTAGGAAGGTCCGCTTGAAACTCTGTTTGCAAATCCACATAAAGAGCTTCTTGGGTTTCATTCCATGTCACAGCAATTTCTTGAATTCTATCTTTTTCAATCAAAATGTCTTTCATGTAGCTAATAGCAATAAACAGAAATATTACCATTAACCCCGCCATTAAGTCTGAAACTGAAATCCAATGCTCATCATCATTGCTTGAATCAGAATTAAACAAATTAGAAAAAGACATAACCTATTCCCCAGCTCTTTTAGAAATTTCGAGCACACGGCTAAGCTTGTCAGTTAATGGGGAGTAATCTTCAACAAATTTATTCGAGAGAGAAGCAAGGTGCCCTCCCATTGTTTCAATTGTGCGTTGGATTTCTTCCTGCATCTGTTCGTCAAAGACTTCGAATGACTGCTGAATCACATCATTCGTATCCGTTAGACTCTGTTGCAAGCTATCCCTTAGCCCACCAATTGTTTCTTTAATGGCGGTTGATTGTTCTTTAACGCCCGTTTCCATTTCGGTGTTGAACGTACCGATTACATCGCCAAGGTCATCTTGGAGTTGACCAAGTAAGCTATCTACTTGTTTCGGAATTTCAGTCATTCCAACTTCAATATTAGCAAGAGCCTCCTGATGTTTAACCGTGGATTTATCTAACATGGAAATACTGTTACTTGTCGCATCTTGGATCGCGCTAGATTGCTCATCCATCATCTCACTGACTAAGGCTGTATTATCTTTAACAGCAGAGGAAAAATCAGTCGTTAATTTTACAATATTGTCTTCTATGATTGGGAATGCCGTGACAGCCTTATCACGTAGGTCAGCTATTGCTTCGAGATGTGCTTGAAGTTCTTCGATTTGGTTGTCGGCTAATTTGACCACCTTGCTGAGCTCATCCATTGTTTTTGGAATCTCTTGTGTCTTAAGACCAATAACGGCAACAGCATCACGCACATCAGTGATGCCCTCCTTAACAACGTCAAACTCAGTAACCATTGTTTCAACTTGAGATTTATAGTTCTCTTGCCATACCAACAAGGCACCTACAGCTTCATTTAATTGTTTGAAATTTTCACCAAATTGCTCGGTGAGCTTTTCATTAAAGTCTCGAATGACTTCCTGCAATGCTTCTATCAAAGCATTAGAATTATTTTCAGCCATTGTTTCTGCAAAAGTACGGAACTCTTCAGCGAGTGTTGAAAGCCCGTCTTTTGTGGCTTGCTTTGTTTCTTGAAGCCCGTCCTGTGTTGATGTTCTTAGCTTTTGAATTTGCGTGACCAGGCTACTGTCGCCATCTCCAGAAATTGCACCTTTAACTTCTAGAAGTAATTCGGCACTTTGCTCTCTGTTATTCTTCGTTTCATCACGAACCTCAGACATAACTTGGTAAATGTCTCCAGCAGTAACTGTTTCTTTTCCCGATTTTTGTCGTCGGGTGCCCTGCATGAGCTTTAGGACCACGGAAGCCATCATGCCCATTATACTTGTTGAGAAGGCAATCTTCATTCCGCTAAGAAGTGCAGGAATGCTACCATCGATATCCGCTACATCGAACTCCATTAGTCCGACATAAATTCCAGTAAAGGTGCCAAGGACACCTATTGTCGTAAGGGCAGTCGGGGCATATCTATTAAATGGGGATAACCCCTCAGGTGAGCTCATAGACCTCAATAAACTGAAAAGAAACATCAGCCCAATGACTAAGGCAAAGGTTACCGCAATTGGATCTGAAAATGGCTCAAGAATATAGCCAAGCATTTATAAACTCCCCCACATATTTTCTGCAAAACCAACCGCTTGAAAAATAACTTACGCAATTTTCAACTTTGGCAATCCCGCAAAAGCTTAGAGCACCAGTTTAAATTCAACAACAACTATAATATGAAATTATGTCATGAAGAACCACGCTTGTGTTGAACTCAGAACCTTCGCTAAATACATGATGAAACTAAATAGCGAAACATCATCATGAGAGCATGGGGAACCCTAGAAAAACGACAACCCCAAGTCAAAAAATCACAATCAGGAATCTGCATAAACTTAAACAGGTTGCCCGAACTGTGTAACCCCTTAGGGGGTGAAGCATTAAAAAAGGGGTGATTCTTGCTTACGGCTTTAATGATTCAGATAATTATGATTAAAAAAGTTTGGGCGTTTTTTTGGGCAACACCCTTTTTTCATCAAAAATAGGCCGTGATTTGGCAAAGAAAAACCCCTGAAAACATAAACGTTTTCAGGGGTTTAGAATAATGGTGCCCGGAGGCGGATTTGAACCACCGACACGCGGATTTTCAATCCGCTATTGTACTAGAGCTTATCTGAACATAGTGACACCTAAATAACATTTAATACATTGAATTATATAAACACTGTGTTGTGTTATGAACATAGGGTAACATAGCTGAATTCACGAAATCAAGCTGTTTGTGTTACCTATGAGTTACCTATTAAGGTTAAAAAATGCCAAAACTAAAACTCACAGCACTAACCATCGGACGGCTACCTAAGCCCGAGCGCGGTCAGGTAGATTACTTTGATGTCGCCATGCCTGCTTTTGGGGTTCGAATTTCCTTGGCTGGAACCCGGACTTTCTTCGTTATGACCCGCATTCAAGGGAAGCTTGCACGGCTGAGTATAGGTAGGGCCAAAACCGCCGACGATGATCTGGGAATATCCCTAAAAGAAGCTCGTAAAAAGGCTGGAGACTGTCTTGACCTAGCAAGCCGAGGTATAGACCCCCGCCAATTAAAAGCAATTGAAAAACAGGACAACGAAGAACGCTCCCGAAACACCTTCAAGGCTTTAGGTGAAGTGTTTATGCAGCAATATGCTGAACCTCGTCTAGCACAATCTACACAAAGAGAATATCGCCGCGCCTTGTTTGGTGACGACACGAAAGAATGGGCGAATACCCCCCTTACGGCAATCACCCGCGCCGATGTTCGCCTTGTTCTCGACAGGATGGTTCAACGTGGGAGTGCTGGTGCCGCGAATAACCTTCTCGCTTACCTAAAGAAGTTCTTCAATTGGTGCGCAGAAAATGACCTTATCGAAATGCCCCCGACCGACCGCATCAGGCGACCAGGACCAAAGAATGTCGGCGACCGCACCTTGAGTGAAACCGAAGTGATTGATGTCTGGCAAGCGTTCGAAGCTGAGGGCGGCACCTTCGGAGACATGTTTAAGCTATTACTGTTGACCGGACAGCGCCGATCCGAAGTTGGCGGCATGCGCGTTACCGAGTTATCAGGTCTTAAAGGCGATTACCCAACGTGGGAAATGCCCAGAGAAAGAACAAAAAACTCGCGCGCCCACTTGGTTCCTCTTGCTCCTCTAGCAGCCAAGATCATCAGCACCCGCCCCTTGCTTGGCGATCACAATCTACTTTTCACGACCACCGGAACAACACCCGTTTCAGGCTTTGGAAAAGCAAAGCAGCGAGTAGATGCCTTGATTGATCATCAGCGAAAAAAAACTGGCACAAGCCCCATGCCCAAATGGACCTTGCATGACTTACGACGAACCATGGTCACGATGATGAACGAGCACTTAGCCATACCGCCCCATGTCGTCGAGTCCTGCGTTAATCATATATCAGGTGGAGCAAAAGCAGGCATCGCCGGTGTCTATAACAAAGCCCTCTACATGACAGAAAGAAAGGCCGCAATGTTGGCTTGGGCAGAGTATCTAGAAAAGTTGCTGAGCAACACTTCAAAATAAAACCCCTTTGTTAAGGAAATACTCAACATCTGGTATCATTGTCAAAATATCCGATTCGGCTTAAATGGGGAATATTATGCCTTTCTGGAGTGGCGAAACGCTTACTAAGCGATTACCTGGGTTAATCTCAGGATTCAACCCTGACCAAATTGATTGCTCTGCCTACCAGTTACGAGTTGGCCATCAAGCGTATATCACGCCTAACCACGAGGTTCAGAACCCTTCCTCACATACTGTTATAAACTTAGAAGGAACAAATAAAGCAATCACCATCCCCCCCGGTCAGTTTGGTTTTCTACTCACAGAAGAGGTGGTGAAAGTTCCTGAAGATGCAATTGCATTTATTTCCATGAAAGCGTCATACAAGTTTCAGGGATTAATAAATGTATCGGGGTTTCATGTTGATTCCGGATTTCACGGGAGGCTCTTGTTTTCTTTTTTCAATGCCGGACCTAAAACTATTCATATGTCACGAAATGATGAAGTTTTTTTAATCTGGTACGCAAGTCTCGACACAGACACAACAATGGCGAGGGACAAAGGGGAAGAAAACAAAAACATCAGCAACAATGTATTAAATGGAATAAGTGGACAGATACAATCTCATCACAAATTATCAGATAAATTGGACGCTTTGGAAGAGTCTTTTCGCAGTTTAAAAATCGCATCTGCAATTGTAGGTACGTTATTCGCTTTGTTGGTCGCCCCTATTCTCGTTGAAAGTTATAAAGGATGGTTTTCGACCAATGACCAATCTCCACATGCACCTCAAGATCAAGCGGCTATTCCACCCACACCACTTGCAAACCCCAAAAACACCGCTCCAACAAAGCAGTAAATTAAGAATCGAAGTTTCATGCTAGCTTGCACACCCACACCAACAAAGGTTTTTGACACCTTCTGGCGTTTTGCCGTTGAGCGTCAGAACCTTTTTTATCGTCGAATTGAGACCCCCACAGCGTCCCAATGGACCGATGATGCCATTCTTGAACGCCATAAATTCACCAATGCCTACCGGGCAGCAGACCGTGTGAGCCAATACCTCATTCGCAATGTGATTTACTCTGGAGACCAAACTCCTGAAGAGGTCTTCTTTCGCATCATTCTTTTTAAGCTTTTCAATAAAATTGAGACTTGGGAGCTTCTAGAGGCTCAGCTTGGCGATATTACTTGGCGTGAATTTCAATTTCAAAAATATGATGCGATCTTAACCAAAGCCATGGCGAATAAGGCCACGATCTATTCCGGCGCTTACATCATGGCTTCGGGCCGATCTGCTTTCGGGCATGCAAAAAAACATCGAAACCATCTTGGCTTACTGCAAAAAATGATGGATGACAGATTGCCAGATAGGATCAAACAAGCACCCTCTATGGCGGATGTTTATGAAATTCTTCATGATCAACCTTCTATAGGAAACTTCCTTGCATACCAGTATGCAATTGATCTCAACTACAGCACCCTCACTGATTTTTCTGAAAATGATTTTGTGATGCCGGGGCCTGGATCGCTGCGTGGTATCGCGAAGTGCTTTTCTGATTCTGGAAACCTATCTCCCAGTGACATCATTCGTTTTGTTACGGATAATCAGGAGTACGAACTGGAAAAACGAGGCCTAAAGTTCCAGGCACTTTGGGGCCGCCCCTTGCACCTCATTGACGTACAGAATTTGTTTTGTGAAGTTGATAAATACTCTCGCGTTTTTCACCCGGAAATTTCCAGCTCGGATGGTCGCAAACGAATCAAACAACTTTTCCGCCCAAGCTCTAAACCTATTGCTTACTTCTTTCCACCGAAGTGGGGCCTGAATGATAAAACTCCAGAGAATTTAGAGGGTACCCGTGACACGCTCTTTTAATGGTGAAACAGCCGACGAGGCTTGGCGCTTATCAATTCAAGCACTTATGGATGACGGCAACGTACATGCCCAATCGAGCAGGCTTGGGCCAACCCGTGAAATCCTTCACGCCACTTTCTCTATTCAAAACCCACGTCAACGTTGGGTGCTGTCTCGAACACCGGCGATCAATCCAGCATTTGCAATTGCGGAGGTGGTTTGGATACTCCTTGGCCGACGTGATTCAGCCTTCCTTAATTTTTGGAATCCTATATTGCCTAAGTTTGCGGGTGATGGAGACACGTACCACGGAGCTTATGGCTATCGCCTACGGGAACACTTAGGTATTGATCAAATTGAACGTGCCTATCAGGTGTTATCAAAGACGCCAGACAGCCGTCAACTCGTGCTTCAAATATGGGATAGCTGTGTAGATCTTCCCGACAATTCGGGCAAGCCTTCAGCTCCGGACATTCCGTGTAATATTTGTTCGATGCCAAAAATTAGAGATGGCAAGCTTGAATGGTTTCAAGTTATGCGCAGCAATGATCTATTTCTTGGCACCCCGCATAATTTTGTACAGTTCACCACACTTCAAGAAATCCTAGCCGGTTGGCTTGGCGTTGACGTTGGTGAATATGTGCAAGTCTCTGACAGCATGCATTGCTATGAGAAAGACCTTAAGACTTTTGCATCGTCGGGAGAACCCGTCACGGTGCCCAACACTGATAATCTCGCAATTCCCAAAGCCGAGTCAGAGGCCGCCCTTTCGTTGATCGGCTCAGCCATGGACAAACTCCGCTCCCCTGACCTAACACCATCAGATTTTTCGATTTGCTTAAATGAAGCTGACCTTCCCGAAGGCTACCTGAATTTGTTGCTGATCACAGCCGCCGATGCTGCCCGCCGTAGGGGCTGGATAGATGAAATTGCCGCCACTGTTTCTAAATGCACAAACCCAGCTTTAACGATGGCTTGGGAACGCTGGGAACTGCGAACTAACAAGGCCCCCTAAGGCCCTACCTACCTCCTGTTTCAACGCTATTAAAGGCGGATTATTTGACGGTTGACTTTTTGGCGCCATTCGGTAAGATATTCCGACACAGTGTAAGATGGAGTGTGACGCAATGGATAAGACTACAGCAACTAAGGCCGTTACCGAAGTATTGACGCAAATCCAGACGGGCCAGAAGTTGGAATGCCCACCGCTTAACGGAGAGATAAAACCGCTACGTGATCTCGTGCGGTTTGATAGTCCAATGTCGATTGCAGCAACGGGTATGATCGCGCGCAAATTGAAAATAACGATACCACCCAAAACAAATGTTTTTGGAGATAAAACTGGGAAATTTACCATCGACAAGATTTCTGGCATTTTATGTCATCTTGCGGATGAGCAGAAAAAGAATAAGGCGGCCTAACGAATGAACGTTAGTAAAATTAAATTTGCTGATCGCGAAAAGATTGCGACGCGAGTCCGCTTGGCACGTGAAATGGCCGGTTTATCGCAAGCTCAAGTCGCCAAATTTATTGAAATTCCTCGCCCATCAGTAACAGAAATTGAGTCTGGGAAAAGACGAGTATCCGCTGATGAGTTAACACAACTAGCAAAATTGTTTGATGTCAGTGTTGGATGGCTAGTTGACGAAAACCCTGAATCGGTTGATTCAAGCGATCCCCGAATACAACTCGCCGCTCGTGAGCTTAACCAGATGAAGCCCGATGACTTAGACCGATTGTTGAAACTTATATCTGCGATTAAATCGGGGTCATAAAATGAGAACGGCTATTTAGAATGACGATTGCAGCGAAGCATCAAATTTCATGGGAAGAAAAAGATAACCTTGCGCGTGACGCTATGATCGCAGCTATGGATGTTCGTTTTGAATTGGGAATGGACTTAGAAGAACCTGTTTGTGCTTACACAGCCAGCAACAAACTCGATGTAATCGTTCGATTTGTCGATGTAGATATGGAGGGCGTCTATCTACCAGAAGAAAGTGGGCGCATCTTGATTTCTTCAGGCAGGCCTTTCTCCAGAAGGCATTTCACGTGTGCACATGAACTAGGCCATCATATCTTTGGCCATGGCGCGACACTCGATGAAATCCGCGATGAGGCTAATGCCTTCAATTTCCGGCATCCAAATGAATTTACCGCAGATGCATTTGCAGGGCATTTTCTAATGCCAGTGGTGGGGATTAGAAATGCCGTTGTAAGACGTAGTATTGATTTACATAAGATTATGCCTGCACATGTATATGCTTTGGCTACAGAATTTGGTGTGGGTTACGATGCATTTCTTACTCATCTTGCGTTTGCGCTTAAAGACATTACCCCAAATCAGCGCAGTGAACTTTTACGTTCCCGCAAAGCCTTTCGTAGCATGTTTAAAAGTGAGGTCGCAGGTGCTGAAATTGTCCTAGTGGATAGCCACTTCAATTCGTCGATTCTAGATATTGAAGTCAATCATCTTATCATCGCACCCAAAGGTTCGGTTTCTGAAAGCGATATCATTAAACCTGCCGGTGACAGTCCATTTGGCTCTGTCTTTCAAGCAACACGGCGGGGAACCGTCCGCATGGAAATCCCCGGCATGTCAGAAACATTAACCGTGCGTATAGCCCCAAATCGTTTTATCGGACTTGCCAAATTTAGGCACTTAGAGGATGAAGAATGAACGACCAGCCATACGACCCATTGAAACCACTTGTAATCTCGGAAAGCAACTTGTCCCATGCTTGGGGAAGAGTTTTATGGCACATAGCTAAAAACAAAAACACCAGCGAAATCAAACCATTGATCGTGAGCTTAACTGGCTTCACGAATGGCCTACCTAATGAGGATGACGACATTCGGAAAAGTCTTGATGCGTTCTTAGAAAAGGAAAAGAATACATATAGTGTTGAAATTGTAGCGTTCACCATTTTTCCGCATCGATACTGGCAAGTCGCCGGGGGAGATAGAGAAATGTTGTATCAAATATATATGGATGCATTTCCTCATTTGCAGGCAGCAAACGGCAAGGCTAATAACAAAGGTTTATATTTTCAGCGCTTGATAAGTTATGGCGCTGGTCGCGGCCCGTGCAATGGCAATCAACTTGAATTTATTATAAAAGAATTTTTAGCGCGAGGAGGAAGAAGGTCAAAATTCCAAGCAAGTACTTACGATCCAGAAATTGATTCAAACTCCCAATCGTACATGCCCTTTCCATGCTTGCAGCAGGTTAGTTTCGTGCGTACGGATGAGGGGTTAGTCGTAAATGCATTTTATGCGATGCAATACCTTGTCGAACGCGGCTATGGGAATTTTCTAGGGCTGTCACATTTGGGCGAGTTTATGGCCACGCAAATGGGCATGAAACTTGCTCAAGTAAATATTATGGCAGGTGTCGAGAAGCTAACTTATTCTCAAGCTAAAATGAAAAGTTTGATTGATCTTGTGGGTGAGAAGGTTTCAGACTTAGATCCGCCTGCATAATGCATTAAAAGCGACATTATTTGGGCCTGATTTTTTAGTCAGGGCCAGTCGCAATGGCGCTCGATACAGCCATCGTATCTTCATGACTGATGGAGAGCATCCACTCAGTTATGCCTAATTTCATGGCCAGTTGTTTAGCCGTGCCATAAAGCACCACTTCGGGAGCACCTGATGGGAGATGCTTAATCATAATTTCATGTGGTGAGATTTCGCCGTCAAAACCCGTACCAAGCGCTTTAGCTATAGCTTCCTTAGCTGCAAAAACTCCCGCAAAACGATGCATTGAATCAGCACCAGATTGAATTTCAAAACGCTCATCATCTGTAAAACAACGCTCTACAAAATCAGTTTCAACATTTTCGATCAGTTGCGCTAATTTTTCTAGGCTAACCAAATCAATACCGTGGCCGATAATGCGCATAGCATCCCTTTGTTGCTAAGGTACGATACAGAGTAGTTTTAATTACTCGATGAAGGAAACTTTACACTTACACTTTTTTAGGCAAAGAAATTCATTTTGCGATTGTTCACACATAATAACGTATTTGCAACCCACCATACCGCACATAAGATATGCAACACAAGATTTCCATCACCATAACGTGAATAAACATTCAAAGAATTACTTCCAAAGGTCAATCTATCAGGCTAACGTATACAGCGTTTACCAGTGGCAATATCATCCATGCAAATTAGTTACAAACGCATTGATCGCATGCTACCGGACAAACCACAGAAACTAATATTTTATTTGAGGGGATAAGAATGTTGCATCTGGCCTGGAAAATCGATAAACACGACACCCCCTTACCATGGGAACACAAAAAGCCTAGAGGTGCACTCGAGCAGGATATGGTCTGTGCAAAACCTGAAGACATTGCCTGTCACACTGCGATCATCGCTCAGTCTGGGTCTGGAAAGTCATTTTTCTTAGGTCGATTGCTGGAAGAAATTCTTATTAACACAAAAGCACAAATGAGAATTTTCGACCCAAACGGAGATTTTTTGCAATTCAACAATCATATTAGTAGCGTTGATTGGAAAAAATATAATAAGTATGATTCAATCAATAGGCGAGGTTTTCTTACGCATGAAAGCAAAGTAAGTACCTTTTCAAACAAATGGAAAAAGATAGTTTTCTCTATTCACAGAACAAAAAGTGCATTAGATCCTAATAACTCAGCGCACGTTGAATTAAGTGTTCCAATTCAAGAAATATCTGCAGCCTTTCTTGGCCGTGGTCTAAGCGCACCTGAAAAAAGTGCGCTGTACCACGCTCATCAATTCACAATAGCGGCAACAATCGTCACTAACGAAAAAGACAAAACTGGAGGACCTGTAAAGTTATCTTATGTTGAAGATTTATTTGAAAAGTCTAAGGAACTCAGTAGAAAAGATTTCCTTGAGTATATAGAAAAAAAATACCTGACGGCTACAGGATCACTCAAAAACAAAAAATCCGATGACCTGATAAATCTTGCGGGAAGTGTTCTTGGGTATTCGATTCCAATATTTGGCGCTGTTCTTTCTTCACTTATGGAAAATGCATATAAAATAATGCTTAATGCACGTTTGAAAGACTCCCCCACTAAAATGTTCGAGTCTTCTCGGTATTTTACAGATAAAGATCTAAAGTTCTATTGTGGTGAAATTCACAAATATCAAGCACAACATCTTATTAGTCGAAAGCCTCTAGTAAATCCTGAAAAATCAGCTGATGCGCGAACACAAATTTTTGACCTGCCATCAATTGAAACAACAGAAGCAAAGTTATTGGTTGTAGATGCGTTGTTAGAAAAAGAGCTAAGTAAAGCCAAACTGGATCGGGAGGCCGCTCTCAAATCACCTCACGATGAAGATACTAGAGTTCCTGTCTTCATTGTAGTAGATGAAGCTCACAATCTAATCCCAGCTGAACCTCAAAATGAATTTGAGAGAGCCGTACGCGATAAATTCAGAACAATTGCGGCAGAAGGACGTAAGTTTGGTTTATTTCTGATTTTAGTTTCCCAACGTCCCGACAAGCTAGATAAGATGGTGCTATCTGAATGTAGTAACCGCGCAGTTATGAAATTATCGGGTCAAAGTGTACTTGATGAAACTGTTAGTGGATTGGCATTAGAAGATGTTTCAGAATCATTGCAGAAGAGGTGTTTGAATTTTGATAAGGGTAGAATGCTTCTTTATGGCTCGTGGGTAAATAACGAGCCCGTATTAGCCTATGGTGCTGCTCGAAGAACTATCGAAGGTGGAGGAAATTTAAGAAAGTCACATTGGGCTGTTCCCTATTCATGATAAATTCGCACATGTGCCACCTAGGAAGCCAAATGTATATCGCGTTTTCACAGTGCGAGTATTTAGGTTGATATCTGCCGCAAGTTCAGGCTGGAAAAAACTTTTTTCTAACTTAGCTATTTGATGTGACCATTTTAAGCCGGAATCAATTCCTTCACAGCCTTCGCAATTTTACGAATGAGGGTTATTGGGATGCGGCGGCGGCGGTCTTTGTAGATGCGTAGGGCCTTTAGGCCTGTTTCTGTGTTGCGCTTGAGCAAGTGATCTAAACCGTCCTCTAATAACAGGTGATATGGCCTTCCGGCTTCTTCGCAGGCCTTGGCTAACTTATTCGCATCTTCGCTGGCAACCTGAACATCGGTTGTGCCCTGGACGATGATAACGGGGCACTGGCCTTGGGCGACCAGTTTGCAAGGGTCTAAGTTTAGTACTGTTGAATAGAGCTTCCGTTTTCGTTTGAAAGCTAGGATGCGAGCATCAACGGTCTCAAGTGTCCATTCGGCATCGTCTTCAAGCGCTTTGATGAAAACCTGGCTCAGTGCGGAGCTTTCTTTTGCAGCCCCTTTGCTCATCTCTGATTCTTTGAGGAACCAGCCTTGCTGTTCTTGCAAAATTTCACGTAGAGGCCGTCCCGGCGTGCTCAAGAGGACAATGGCGTCCAAGTCGTTCTGCTGTGCGGAAAGCTTAAGTGCAACTAAGCCACCCAAGCTATGACCAATTGCGATCTTAGGCTGGCTCTTCGAACTCGTTTTATTTGAAAGCCAAGACAAAGCGTTGGTCGCGTGTGTACAGAGTTCCTTAAATCCCAAATCACCTTCGGCTTCTTCCAAACTGATCGCGGTAGGATCAAACTTTTCATAGCGAAGAGAGGCGATCCCCTCACCCGCCAAGTCATCGAGCAATTGATGATAGCCAATGTCAAAACTTGCCGTAAATCCGTGTCGGTTGTAAACACCCGTTCCACCGATAAAAACGCCCGATGCAATCATGTCGCCTAAGGTCTTTGGCTGGACAAACGTGGCTTCACGATGAGCAGTGCCATCAGGGCTAATTTTCAATGTGGTGTCTTGAACCCGGATGGTATCCGGTGGCCGGTAATGCATTGGCTTTGGGTTATTGTCGAGCGACCAACGCGGGAACCTACGTTGGCACCGTTCAAAAACAAAATCACAAGCCGAGGGCTGGATGGTGCTTATCCGTCCATCCGACCCAATCGAAAATGCTTCCTTCAAGCTGGTTTGAAGTGTTTGCCCCAGACAGTTGACCTCATAAGGAATGGTCGCCCCCGTTTCCGGAACAAGTGCAGAAAGCGTTTCATGGTGTTGAATCTTTAAACCTTCCAACAGCATCGCACTCAACGCCATCATATTTTGTTCCAAAATGAAGTTAATGGATGTGTCTTGATCTATATGGACGTGGTTTCCGTTGTGATCTTTAAGGTCAGCCGAAATCAACTTATCAGTGGCATTGAAAACATATGACGATTGACGACGGCTTTTGCTTAATCCTATGGAGGGATTGTCAAAGGTGACTTGGCGACACTCTATGGATTTTCCGCCATCGTTTAAAACTGAACACCGCGCCCAAGACGAACCACACCGCTCCCCCTTAAACATCAAATCAAAACAAATCGTTGGGATATTCTTCATGCGGTTTGTTTTTCCAATCTTCGAACAACGGTATTCGTCGCGAGACTTAATAGATTAACATTCTCGCGCAAAGCTTCAATAGCTTCCGTATTGCCAACCACAGATTGACACACTTCACACATTGATCCGAAACTCTTAGGAAATTCAATTTTAGGGGCAACCTGTTCGACAACCTCTTTCAGGAAAGCAGGGCCAAGATAAGCAATGGCCCTTACAATCGGGTCTGCGTTGGCCGCCTCAATTCTATTCGATGCACGGTCTCCACCCGCCGCCCCAAAATCGAGAACACCATTTCCTTCAAGTTCAAACCCACAACAAGACAGAAGGTGTCCTTGAGGGGATAAAGCAGGGCTTTGCACAGCATGAGGGCACCCCCCACTCAAATCTTTAAAATAGTCCGCATCTTGGAATGAATGTTCTGGCAGAAAATCCTTCGCTCGGCCAAGCCTTTGATAGCGAGAATTTGAAATACCATACACAGTTCCATCGGATGCCGGAGATGATGACATTTGCGACAATCCCTCATCCGAAAAACGGGTTGGTAGCGTTTCCGTCAATTGCTCCATTATATATGAGGGGGTAATAAAACTTCCCGGAGCCGCTCCGTTGGCGACAATGACACCGGAAAATCCGACACACTTTGATACCTTCCATGCTCGAATGACATTTTCAAACGGAACGTCTGGTAGGTGATAATCGTCTGCACTGAAATTTATTTCATTGAGTCCGGATGCCCGTAGTCGCTCAATCATTTTTCGGGCTTTTGGAAATGAAGTCGCCCAAGACGCATTGGTGACAAGCCGACTGGTAATGCCAAGCTTGCGGCAGTGTTGAATTCCTGCGTGCAAAGCTCCTTTCGCCAATGTCGGCTCACCACCTGCAAAAACGACCACTTTAAGCGGGCTACGTTTATGGAGGTCTGAAATAACATTGGTTACGGTTTGACCATCCAGAACATCTGTCCTGGATGGTCCCGAATTCATACAGCAATGATCGCACGAGGCGCTACACCGACTGGTCGTGAGGATCGTAAGGGATTGTGGGATCAGCATTGTGAGTGTCCTCTGCGATCATATGTTATCTGAATTGCTGTGATTTTCTTAAATACCAGCTCGGATGAAACCGTAGCGAAACATTTTCGGTTGCTCCATCGCCACCCGGTCCATTCCCACTTGATCCATCGCTTCCAGGGCCATCACCACCGGGGGCACTGCCGCCTGGATTACCTCCACCAGGTTTATCGCCACCATCTGCGCCGCTCAAATCCGGATTTTTCTCACCAGATCCAATATCATCTGGCCCAGCGCCGAGGACTACGGAACCAACCACAACGGCGGCTTGCACGGCAACGACAGCATCAGCGATGGCAACGGTACTGACAAATGTGCCTGTCAGATATTCTCTTTCCATCGCGTTTGTGACGCCACGAATGGTACGTTCTGTTTCCCCACCGGGGTTCATATAACCATCCTTGCGCAAACCATGGTCTGATTGGAAGCTTTCAATCGCTTTGAACATTCCACCTTCGGGATACTGGCTCATGCCATGATTACCTGGATCATAGTATCCAATTCCACGAAGGGCGTGTTTGGTTCGAAGTGTGTCGTTTGGATCAACATTGCTAGCGCGACTCATTTTAGAATTTAGTCTGAACGGTCCGAACATTTTCGGTCTCCTCCATTACATATTAATGATGAACCGTTCGGGCATACAAAAGCCCCGAACGGCATGCTTTTCATGAACAAAGAAAACACGACACTGCGAGAGACAAAGGATGCCACTAACATCTCTCCAACAAACGAAGAGGTCATTTTCTGAGTCATGAAGCAGCAGGACATTCGAGGCACACGTTATGAACTTTTATCCGCTCATAGGTCCTAGAGATCGTTACTGTCGATAAGAGGGGTAACCACCTTACCTAAGCTGAAAAGGCATCTTGGCTGTTTCACCATCACCGTTAATTTTTATTATGACATTCAGCTGAAACACAAAGAACATCAGGAAAAACGGCTGCGGCACACAAAGATAGCCCAAAGCTATGATGAGAACATTACATGAACATTAAAGAAAGTCAAGAGGATTGTATGAAGATGGATGTCAATCAAAGTCACCTTGCAAGGCCCTAGCAACTGTGTAGCCAATGGCTTTTTGAGCATCGAGGCGTTGCAATTCTAATTCATGATCATGGTTTGACTCTCTGGCTTCCTCTAAACGCTCCATAGCCAGCTGTTCTTCTTCACGCATGCGCCGTTCCATTTCTTCGAACATACGGCCTAGCTCTCTGTCGTGGGTCGTTTCTGGGATGGTCACGCCATGCTCCAGATAAGTTTTGCGTTCTTGGACCTTGCGGACTTTCCATTCCATATGGCGGACGTCTGCAAGGGCTTCGGTTTCTGCTAGTAACGTGGTGAGCTTTGATTCCAGGCGGGCAACTTCTGCCTTATAAATGGGAACAAGGGATTGGGGTTCGACAGGTGCGAGTTCTTGTTTTTGAGAGCGAAATAATTTCAACGGTTCTCCTCCACGCCCATGAGCTGCTTGATGACCTTACGCCCATAGAAAAAGATGAAGAACATCGCGATATAAGCTAGGCCATCATTGTTCCGAACAAGGTCGTCAATGAATCTAATGGACTGCCATCCTCTGTCATAAACAACGCTGACACACAATCCAAACCAACCGAGTTGAAGGATGAGAATATATAAATCGCGCCCCACCTTTGCCGTGCGTTCTTTCCTTTGTTGCGAGGCCACTTCTCTCTCACGCTTGCGCTTGCGCTCAAGCTCGACCGCATCAACCTTATCATAATAGGCATCATCAATTTGATACTGAAGATCACGCCGTTCAGCCTCAGACTTTCCCCGCCGCGCGGCTTCTTTTATGAGAGATTTGGGCAAAGGATATTCCTTCCAGATCACAATAAGAGGCACGGCTATCTGCAGCACCCAAAACAGGTAACATATTATTATATCTTCCCCAATAGATAGAGCAAATAATTTATAGAACTATGAATGACTTGGTATCCCTTGGTTACGATCCGTAAGCTTTTTCAGATTTGTGACGCCACTTTGCAAAAGATTACTTCCATCTAGAACGCCAATTTCCTGCAAGCCAGTTCGAAGATTGCGCTGACCATTTGCAGTCAGGACGGTCAAGGCTTGGCGAACGAAGAAGGTTCGATTTGCGAGGTTTCCCCCGCCCTTGGTTAGTTCAAGGAAAAGATCAATCTGTTGTTTTGGTTTTAGGGCATCATCGACGGATGCAAGATCACCCTGGAATTCTTTAAACAGATCCAGCACGTCCTGATGAGCCTGGGCTTCTTCATCGCTGAGCATGACCTCAAGCACTGTATCTTGGGCGAAGGGGTTGCTGCTTTGTGAGTCCAATATGGTCTGGAATATCTCGTCATCGGATGGCTCTTCTTTCAAAAGCTCCTTCTTTTGATCGAGCAGGTCTTTCTTAGCTTGCGCATCGCCATTTTCCGCCCGGTGGAATGTTTCGATGGCGGTCTCGGATTGAGACACCCGATTATCAGCAACGGCTTCCTCTCTTCTGCCCTCTGCCTTTTCAGCTTCGGCAGTCTCAGTATCTTTTTCACCCTCTGAAAACTCGGCAATTTTAGACATGATGAGCGGACGGACGCTATCTAGCTTGTCTGCGGGGATTTTCAAATACCGATCCTGGGCTTCTTTGGGCAATCTTTCAAAGCCCGGAATTCCAAAGTGAGGGAAACGCACGGCAAGCATTTCCGGTCTTTCCGTTTGCGGTGCTGGTGCTATTTCGACAGATGGCATTCAATGAAAGTTAGGGGCATTCAGAGGCTGGTAAAGCTCCAAGGCGGCAAAGCTCGGCATCCAGGTCGCTTAGAGCACGATGCTTCTTAGCCTCACCCTGTTGAATTTTGTCTTCAGCCCGTTTTTGTTTTTCCTGCGCTCGTAACTTGTCTGCTCGCGCACCATCCCGCTCGGCTTCGAATTTACGCAGCAATTCCGGGTCTGGCTGTTGGTTTACGTTACCAGCGGTGACGGGTGAAAAGGTGGCGGAAATCATGATAAATGCGAGGAGAAATAGGAAGCCAAACTTGGCCGATTTTAACTGGAAACGGGAAAGAGATAGTATGTCCCCATTATAAAGCGTTTTTCCTTATGGCACACACCGCCAAACGTCCGCTAAAAGCTAAACTTACAAAATCTCTGCCGCCGATCCTCACGCCAAATTGTGAACGGCGTTCGCGTGAATATCTGACCTCTGGGGAAGTTGCCGCGTTGATGAAAGCGGCGGGTTCCGTTGGCCGCAACAGGCATCGGGATGCGACAATGATTCTGATCATGTATCGCCACGGCTTGCGCGTGAGTGAATTGACGGACCTGCGTTGGGAGCAGGTGAATTTGAACGAAGCGATCTTGCATGTCGTACGGTTAAAGGGCGGCGTTGCGTCAACGCATCCGTTGAATGCTCCACAATTGCGGGCGTTGAAGAAACTCAAAAAAGAATGCGCACAGACCAAGCATGTCTTTATGAGTTCACGAAATAAACCAATATCGCCCTCGACCGTTCGCAAGATGGTAAAAAGAGCCGGAGAGGCGGCGGGGCTTCCTCTGTCCATCCATCCGCACATGTTACGCCATTCGTGCGGCTATTACTTGGCGTCCAAAGGCATCGACACCCGCGCGATCCAACACTACCTAGGCCATGCCAGAATCCAGAGCACGACGGTTTACACAGCGCTCTCGCCAAATCGGTTCAAGGGATTTTGGGAGGATTAAACCGCGCTTCACTCATTTGAAAGATATCAGCATTTGTGGTAAAATACTTTCCGTTCCCTTCTCAAATAAACAAGGTTTTTCAATCTCATGAACCATCTTTCCCGTTTCCAGTTATTTACAGGAAAGAAGCGGGTAGATCATCCTAGCATGATATGTTGCCCGCCTTCACATCTCCAAACTGAGATCATTTATCGCCATGCGATAAGCCGTTTTTTCAAATGCGAACCAGGCGAAGAAGTTTTTTAGATCGCCTTGGACCTTGAGCGGTTCACCGGAGTCGTCTTCCCAGTCTTCACGCAATTGTTCAATTTCAGCGTAGTGTGCGTCATAGAATGCCTGTGTATCGGTGTAATAGATAAGACTGCCAACCAAACCGCTAATGCATCCGTAACTTTGCAAGTCATCAAAGAACAAGGCTGGGTCGTCATGATCTAGAGCTTCCTCGGAAACAGCTGCTCGGATTGTGTCCGCCTCATTTTCAAAGATTTCCTTTAGCCTTTTGCGCAATTTGGTATCGAACAGAGAAGATGCCTTTTCCGCATCTGAGGTTTCGGGGAGAGTGTCTGGAGTTGTATTCATGGGAATGGGGGATATGGGCTTTAATATTATCGGGACGACATGAAATTGAGATGAAGCCCACATCACGCATTTAATCTTGTTATGAGCCTAGTCTGGTATTTTGAGTCACCCTCCTGCTCATTATTTTTGAGGGCAAGGTACGATTTTACCCTCCCGTATGAACGCTTCCCAGCTCTTCTCCGCCGCCGAAATCGAGCAACTGACCGTCAACGCACCAGATGGAGAAATGCCGCTCTGGGAGCCTTGGATGGCCTTTGTGGACGAGATGCGTCACCTGGGGCGACAGCCAGTATCTTTGGACGGTATCCGTCACAGCCTCCAAAGTCTAATCCGTCACGGTGGTGTGTTGACAATTGAAGGCGCGACACCTCAATCCATTAAAGCTTACTTCCGTAAACAGTCCGAACAACGGGGCTGGAAGGCTTGGACCTACAACACCCATCGTTCGAAACTGAACAGTTTTTTCAAGTACCTTTGGGAAGAGGGACTAATCACAGAAAACCCCGTGCGCCGTATGCGACGTATGTGCCAAGGCGACGTAAAGCATCCGACCTTAAGTGGAGAACAGGGCAAAATCATCGTTGGTCACCTGCTAACCCACGCGCCAACGTCCCTGATCGCCCATCGCAACATCGTTTTCGTACTTTTGCTTTGCCTGACCGGTTGCCGTGTGAGCGAGGCCTTACGAATATGCTTAAGCGATCTTGATCTGGAAAAGCGAACCCTACGCCTCCCCGCCACCAAAGGCGGAAAGCCCCGCTTCATCGCATTGGAAGGCGGCATCATGAGGCAACTGGTGCAGTATTTGGAATACCGCCGATCCATCGGACGCAACGACGAAAGCCTGTTCATCTCATCAAGCCGCACCGCCCCGTGGACCTATTGCGGCGTGCGCAAAACCATGGAGCAATTGGGCAACACCCTAGGCTTCAAAATCCGTTGCCACGCCTTCCGCCGCTACGCCGCTACACAGCTGGCAGAAAACAACATCCCCCTGGAGCAAATCATGCACCTGCTCGGGCATACGAATACTCGCACGACACAGCTCTATATTAATAGTTGTACGCCTGCTTTGTTGAGACCGTGTACGACCCTTTTATCTCGAAAACTAGAGGAGGCTGACAATAGACTAGGATAAACATCAACAATTCGAGTGATAGATTCCACACCGTGAATATGAAAAAACATCAACAAAGATACTGTTAGAAATCCAAAACTTGCAAATGTGCCTGTGTTTTGTCTCAATCACATGAACTATCCTCGTCGCGCTTCACTTAGCCTTGTTTGAAAAATACTTAACACCAAAGACAGTGGCGCTAAGAACCCCAAAAACAACCAGAACCAGTAAAACAATTGAGACAGCTGAATCGCCATTCGCTTCAAATTTCATAAAATCATAAATCTCGACTGTTAGGCTACTCCCAGCCTCAATCGGTTCCTTACTCCCACCTTCAGGGCTAACGAAAGCAGAATCTCCACCTTCATGCTTAGCCGGAATAGCATGGCCGGCTCGTAGATCAACAATGTCCGGCATAGCGCAGTCCTCTCCTAAGCTGTGAGAAAAGTCATCGATAGATGGCATATCCTCATTTATCAAAGCCTACATCATCTTATAAATAAGAACATCCACCAAGTCAAGTCATCATTGTATTTTTGGTATTATTCGTATTTGTTGACATTTTGCATATCTCGTGTACTGTCCGTTATGCATTTTGAATTTATAAGTGAGATCAATGAGCGATATCCACACCATTATCTGTTTAGAAGACGGCACATGCAGTGCTAGAGCCGCGCACATGTTCGCAGACAAGCACGCGCCCTCTCCTTTGCTGAACTTCGAACACGTCTTATCCTTCCACGACGGAATGCAACTTCTTGCGGCATTGCAAGACCCTGGCGTCATCCTGCTGCTACCGCATGTCCACGAATCATGTGCACTTGCTACACTAAAGGACGGGTTCGAACTGCTTCCAAATTTCGTCATGGCGATTCCCAATCCCCCTTTATACCTAGCAACAAAGCATTCATCTGCGTGTCAGACCACTAACAATCGGATTGCTGCTATCCCCATTTTGTTTGTTCTGATTTCAGGAGCAACTCCCCCAGATAAATTTGCCGTGCACAGCACCCAAGAAGCTGCACGGCTCGTAGTTAACGGCGAGTGCAGGTTTTGCATTACGAACAGTGACGGCATTAAAAAATACGAATTAGAAATCCTGAAAGAATTAAAGCAAACGACTGTATTGTGGCTTCCGTTTCGCTATACAGCGTGAAAAATGGTAATATAAAATCATGGATAAAATAAGCGTTTTAATCGTTGATAAATCTCTTGCGGACAAAGGCTTGCTATCAAATGCAGCTTTCGTTCTTGGGCTTACTGCGGGACGCCTTCTTCCCGATGCAACCTTTGGAGATGATGTAGTGGATGGTGAGGGAAGACCTCACAAGTTTCTCACTAAAATTGGGCATTATGTGCGAAAAGCCGGGCAATCAAAATTGTCATCCTTGCGCAGCAAGTTTGTTGAAAGCCCAGATGTGCTCATTGTTGATTATACGGAAGATGCCGCACCTGCCGACTATGGTGCGTATGCAACCTCCCTGGCTGGACACAACGGCGAAGAAATAAAATATAGAGCAATTTACGTCTATGGACCTGAAGCTATTATTGTTCCCTTAACCAAGAACCTCTCACGCCTCAGCTAACATCATAAGACTATTTTACAGAGAGACAAAAACTTCAAGTAAATCATTGCTTGGCTATATTAAGTGGGGTTCATCATGACAAATGGTTCTGATCTTTTTGCTCAGGTGGAGGAATACGGACTATCTTATGAATTTATTGCTGAAAAAACCGGTTACAAAGTACTAACTCTAAAGCAGAATTTCAAGAAATCTGTTCACCCCTCCAACGACCTCATCAGCGCAATTGAGAAGCTGACCAGAGACTGCCTTATCGAAGCGCGTCTGTTTATCAACAAAGTTCACAAAGAAAGTTTTTCTCAAGTCAAGCTGAACATCTATAGCAGTATTTTGCCTAATATAGATATTGACGATTTGGCTCCAACTCCGCGACTTTTCTCTGCAGCCCAGCCAATTAGTGATTCAGAAAGCATTCCGCCCATTTCATGGGCTAATTGGAAGGAAACGCTTTGGTCGCGCTTTCATCGATTATCTAATGAGCATTCAGATGTCCACGGGGGCGATAAGATTACCATGATCATGGGCTCCCCAGGTGCTGGCAAAACAACTGTCCTGAAACGTCTCATACGAGAGTGCCCTGAAAATATTACGATGATGTTTGTTCCGTTGGGTGATTACAACTTCACTGAGGGGGTATCCCCCCAGAACGGTCACCAGATTGCGTCCATTGAAGAAATAATTGCTGATTATTACACACGAAGGCATAGGTGGAATCTACCGATCCCAATTAAGAAATTTATTGAACATGAAACAAAAGCCCAAAGACTAGTCGTCCTTGCCGATGCCTTCGACGAAGCTGTTCTTGAAAGGCGCCACGAAATCTGGGAGCAATTATGTCGAACTGAAATGCCAATAGTTGTCACCAGTCGATACGTTGCCCCGCGCCTTGATTCACACGGTGTGGGCGCATGCTACCATATTGGAAGCCTTTCTCTGGAAGATATTAAAAGTCACATTGGATCAATTACTTCCAAAATACATCATTTAAATAAATTCACGACAGTAGGCCAGCACGAATCTTCTGGTAATGCTGGCTCCATATCTGAACCACTGGACAAACTTATAAAAGTCATCAGTGAAGAAACGGGGCCGAGGCCCAATGACGTCGCCTTTCAGGAGAAAGAAGTTTCCCTGCTTCTTCCTGCAGCTGCAGAAGCAACAAGAGAGTTCCCGCAATCGCCAGAGCATGAATTGGTTGGAACTTTACTGCCAACTAATCCTGATAGATTTTCACAACATGCCCAAACACTTTCCGAAAAAAGGCGATATCGGAGAGAACTTATCCGTCTCCTAACCACGCCAATCCTTCTTAATCTCTATGTTGCCTCGCTTCTTGATAGCTCATATCACAAACTATCTGTAACAGGATTACTAGAACGTTACGCAGAATTTCTATTTGGCACATGGAAAAACAGCCGTACGGAACATGTTGATCCGACAGATACGACATTAAGAGATATTTTTAGCATCCTTAGCCTTTCCGCTTTCTTGATCCTTATCTCTCAACACTGCAATGGCCGCATACTGGGGAAGGCTGAACTGAAAAAAAGACTTGTCGAATATATTAAATTTGTTCTACCGGCAGGAACAAAGGATATCCCCAATTTCATTGGGCGGCTTCTTCAGGAAGCCTACGATGCAGAAATGCTACGCTTAAATAATTCTTCTAACTGCCGCTTTAATGCTCCTCATGAGTTATTTTGTTCTTACTACGCAGCTAAATTCATCCAGTCATCTGAGAGTGTTATTAAATCTAGAGCATTCATAAACAATATCGGCCCTGATCAAGTGAAATATCACCCAAGCTATTTTGCGTCTCACTCAAGAATAATTGAAAATCCAAATTTGAGATTTCTTCAGGAAACCGCCGTGTTTTACCTGCAGCTTCAGGCAGAAAACCACAATTTAATGCCCGTCGTTTTAGAAGATATGTTTTGGGATGTTATTAGCACACCGCCTATAAAGGAGATGCATTGCAATTTATCTAATGATGAGCTTGAACAAATCGTACCGCTCAATTTAATCATGCTGAGCAGAGTCTTTTCATCGCACTCTCTTCAGAGGCGCTTCCCCCACGTACATAAAGAACTTAAATCACGTGTAGCAAATCTAATTGGTAAAACAAATTTTGAATATGTCTATCAGTCGCTGCTCCCGGTATTCCGAAATCTCAACTGCGAGGAAACACAAACTTACAAAGGCTTTAAAGCCCTTGAGAGAGATTGGCGAACAAGCAATAACTGCTCCAAACTTCTTGAGGTTTGGAACAGTGTCGACGAGATCATCTCACGTGATGAGCAAGCCTGTGAAGCTGATACGCGCGCCTTAATGAAGGATATTATTCGTCGACGTGTTATTTATAAAACACGGCATCATTTTGATTCCTTTAACTCTACCATATTTAAACTTCTAACTGATTACGATCAGGAATATAGCGGGGGAGGTGTAACAAAATCACGATGCCTTCTTGTCCTGAATACTCTGAGAATGGTTGCCGATAATTTTTGTGCAACCGACCAAATTGAGTGTTCAGAATTGAAAGATGATGTTCGCAAATGGGTAGATGAACGAATTACTGCTTTACGTGATCATCGACAAAGTTTGAAAATTGTTTCCGATAGCATTTCAAGTCAAATCGAACAGGGGAACTTTTCTGTATCTTCTTTTTTTTCAAAGCTGATAACTAAAAATGAAGAAAGCATACCATTTGAAGTAATGAAAATTTACCCTTCCATTATCAAAGACTGTATACCGAGAACAGATCATGACCTTGACGTCACTATTCAAAAAATGATGTGTAGGCTTGGAGAGCTTCAAAAGCAGAGGCTAGAGACTGGTAGCGAACAAGAATCTGATGCCGCAGAAGAAGCATCCATCGTATACTTAATGATGCTATTTGCTGACTCGTTTCACGGGCAGCAATTTTTTCTCCCCTCTGAATATGCACTCATTGGCCTTTACGAGAATTATCCTGAGGTCAATTACTCCAGAAGTGAACTTCTTCGATTACTATTTACAGGTGCCAAGGCTGGGTTACCGAAAACGTTAGATGGACAAGAGCAATCCTTTGCACATTCCGTGGGCGGATGGCAGCTTTATGATATTTATGTCCAAGCAATCTGGAGAATTATGCACTATGTACCTTCTGATGCGCATTACGACTATATCTATTGATCAAATCAAGAAATCATAGGAGAACAACCGTGACGTATCCTAATCCTGATGAAATTATTTGGTCGAATTACCCATTAGTTGATTTGAATTCAACTAGCACACCCCCCTCCAATGAGCGCCTTTGGGTCTCTAAATACCCAGTGACAGTCGCACAATTTAATAACTTCATTAATTCGGGTGGATATATAAATGAATCTTGGTGGTCTTCTGAGGGCTGGAAGTGGAAAAACCACTGTGGCATATCGATGCCATTATATTGGAATGATGAAAGATACAGAAAACCAGACTTCCCGATAACAGGGGTCTCTTTCTGGGAGGCCGAAGCTTTTTCAAACTTTGCCAACGCACGTTTACCTACTGAGGGAGAATGGACCTATATCTGCTCGAACAGAGGAATTTCATGTTACCCTTGGGGAGACGATCAAAGTTCCATTGCCCTAGAACGTGCCAATCTCAGTTTTTTTGGTGTATTTCGAAAGCAGGGCCTTGTACCTGTGGATACATTTCCCAAAGGCGTGTCTGACACGGGCATTTACGATCTTTTAGGAAATGTTTCGGAATGGTGCGTTCCAGATACCCCCATCCAAACCCACAAGGATTCGCCTGAAGACCTCGCTATACTCAAGGGAGGATGCTCATGGCACGCTCCTTATTCTGTAGATTGCGATTCACGTGACGTGGCTTACCAATCAATAAGGGACAATCAAACTGGAATAAGACTCTTTAGGGGCCATCGCATCCCAAAACAGCTCCTCAGCAAAACAGCTGTCCAAAGGATGCCATATCCATCCTCTGCTTCTGACCTTCTAGCGCGTCGCCCGACAGAGCCATTTCGTCAAGAGGGTATCCCGACAGAACTTAACCTAGACAACTGGAGGCTAACACTTTCAGGCCTAATCAAAAATCCTGACAGGCTTTCTTTTAAGGACCTCAAAACCAACTTTTCAAAACACACAGTTGATGGCTTATTCGTGTGTGTTTGCAGATGGGCGCAGCAAAACAAAGTTTCTGGGGTTGCTCTGAAGGACTTGATAAAATTTGTTGAACCTACAGTTGATGTAAGTGAACTTTTCATAATCCAAAGAAGCTTTCCTGGCAAAGACGGTAAAATTTATGAAACTACGATACCACTTGAGGATGCGATCAAACGAAATGCTATTCTATGCTACGAATTAGATGGTAAGCCTTTGTCTATGGAGCTTGGCTGGCCATTACGGCTGATTGATTTTGGATTGTACGGTTATAAGCAGGTCAAATGCCTTTCTGAAATCGAATTTACAACGACTTGTCTCCCAGGTTGGTGGGAAAAAGATGCACAATACGACCCATCAGGCAGAATCCAATCTGGTACAGTTACTTTGATCGGCACTCAATTAAAGAAGATTGTTTTATAGAAAAAATAAGCGGCCTTTTGCTAGATTGGGTACATAGCCTTTTATCATGATAAGTTATATCGCATGCAAGAAGCACCCCCCAACGGATGCCTCTCCATCGACTTCCTCAGCAACCCCGTCGAAGCCGACAAATAGATCGCAGTTGTCGTGATCTTCTCATGCCCCATAAGTTTTGACAGCGTGTAGATATCACAGCCGCCTTCTAGCATTAGGGTTGCGAAGGTGTGGCGTAGGGTGTGGGGGCTGAAATCTAGTTTGGTGCGCTTCTTTAGGCGCACAAACAGCTTTCTCAGACCCGTTTCACCAAAGCCACCGTCTCTCATAGAAACGAAAAAATGGAACGTCTCCGTTTTTAGCTTTGCACGTTCGGTCAGATACTTTTCCAGGATAGGCCGCAAGTGCATGTTGATCGGCACGATGCGGTCTTTCATTCCTTTGGCTTGCAAGATTTGAATGCATCCAGCCTCGACATCCACATGCCCGATTTTGAGCTTTAGGACTTCCGACTTTCGTGCGCCGGTGAATAACATGAAGGCCAGCAAAGCGTGGTTTCGGTAACGTTGGATGCGATGGCGGTAGGGCATGTGCAGGGCGGCCTCTAAAAGCGTCTCGGCTTGCTCTCGCGTCAAACGCCGGGGTAGTTTCTTTTCCAGCCTGGGCTTTTCGATTTCCGCAAATGGATTGTCTGTTACATAGCTGTTTTTCACACACCACTTGTAAAAGACGTTGAGGTGCTTGTGATGAGTAATAAAAGTCGAGGCCGCCCAGTTTCGATCCAGCCGACCGCGCAACAAATAGTCTCGCGCGGTGTCTTCGGTCACGGCTGATAAGTCGGTGATGCCGGTAGACTTCACAAAAAACTTAAGCACGGTCTCGCGCCCTTTCAGGGTCACAGGAGAGTAGTTGCGCATGGCCAACATATAGGCCGCGTGAACCTCGAAGGCTTTCAAGATATCCATGGGAAGAGGGGGTAAATGAACCTCTCTTCGAAAGTGCCGGGAACCCACCTTGACGAATTAAATTGGAGCCACCATCCGGGTTCGAACCGGAGACCTCACCCTTCTCTTACACCTCTGTTTTTTTGAAGAACCTATCAGGGGGCTAGACTGTATCTTCGGCGTGTCCGCATGTGCGGAGTTAGCCGTCCTTGTCAGTCGTTCGGGCGTGTCAAATGATTGACGCCACGGTCTGAACCCGGTCCGGGCCTTTAACCGTTATTCGGAATTCGACGGCGGGTTTCCCCACCGAAGGGCAAGAGACTTATATCTTGAGTCTCACCATGGGTGCGCTCTACCTACTGAGCTATGGTGGCGTGATGTCAAGGTGGGGTGAATGACCGCATCCCGGTGGGGACAGGTCATTGACATTCCCTCTGGTGATTAGATTTCCCTATAAACTTAGGGTAAAATGTCCAGATCAATCCCGATCTCAAGGAGCACATCCTTACCATGAATATGATGTTGTCTTGATGAGGTCAAAGACCTATTTCCATAGGCTTTCACGGTGAGAAGGGTGTTGAGGGGATCAGAGCCAGAGGGTCACATCCCAAGCGTCCTTTCGAAGGAAGCCGAGAGATTTTAGGGCAATGTTGAAAACGGTGCAAACCAGTTCCTAACTGCTGAGTACTGGCCGAAAGCGAAGCATTCACCTCGGAATACGCGCCGTTCTTTTTCTTTGGTACGCTAGAGGGGATTGATAAGAGCTAAAGGCTCCATTTCACCGCACCACAATCACAACGAAGGTGCTGTCTTGGGTTCACCTCCATATGCCAGACAGTCGTATCGCACGTAGAACACTTCAGGCTAGCCAGAAAATCGTCACTACTGTCAATGAGTCGTTCGGCTTCAATACGCGTCACCTGACGCCCGTGTGCTCCGGGGTTGGCCCATGGCACCAAAATGTCTCTTACGGCTTCAGCTTTCTCAATGGGTGCATCCCATTTTACGTAGTCCCCATCATCATTGCGGACCTTAAGCTTCGAATTTGCACGCCCGGCAAATCTCCTAATCAGGTCAAGCGCATTTCGATTGTCGTTTTGCGGGCCGCGAATATGGGGAACAGGAATTTCCAGGCACTGCGCAATGACAGCCATATGAGTATCTAAAATACCACGAGCACAGGCTGCAGCGGTCCCGGGGTTGCTATCCAGATGAGCCCTAGCCTCATCGAAGCCCTGAGGCGTTCTGTCCCACCGGATACCGGTTTCAGGGCCAGCCCATGACGCCAAAGCCTTGAATGACCAATCAGTTCCTGGCAGCCTGTTTTTGAGTTCGATGTACCAAGCAAGATCATGCGTGAAGAGCAAAACTTGGGTATCTGCAAATTCTTGCATGAGCAGGTCGGCAACATTGGCGCGATGCTCAAGATCAAAGCTTGTAACCACGTCATCAAGGATAAGCGGAAGGTCCTGGTCGCTCCGCTTCGCAAGCGCCAGAAAAACACACAAGCCAAGGCTGTTACGATGACCTTCGGACAAGGTTAGACGAGGCGATTGCTGGTCTTTGCCATGAAACCGGAGCGCAATATCGATCGCCTTATCGACACCTTCGGCCTGATAAAGACGGACTTCATCAATAGGCTCCCGGGGATGTAAAATCTCCCACATGCGCTGCATATCGCCACTGATATTAGCAATAACCTGTTCAGTGCTGTCTTTGATTTCTATCCGGGTCTGCTCCTCGGCTTGGGCAAGGAAAGCCAGTAGTTCACCAATGGACCCGATCACATTCCTCAACTCTTTCATCACGGGGTGGGACGATGCTGCCAACACCATTTTTTGGTCGTTCACCAGCTCATGAACAGATGGCTGGGCGTGCTGAACACATTGCGCCAGTCTCTCGACGACAGGAGGAATCGCTTGTCCAAGCACTTCAATTTGATGCTGGCTTGCGCTTAGTCTGAGGTCGTCTGAATCAACAGAAAGGATCGCATCAAGGTGCTCTCGAATATCGTTCTGATCAGCATGATCACGCCAAGCGGTCATTTCATTCCGGTTAAGCGCCCCTGTAACGGCGGCCATTGCTGTCGCTAGGCGTGCAAGAGCTTGTTTACGATCACCGTAGGCCTTTAGAGCTTCCTCTAATCTTTGGGTTTCGGCTTTTACATGATCACGAAATTCATTGGGGCTAACGTTCTTGCCGCAGGCTGGGCACAGAATATCGTCCTCACCTTCAAGTGAGGCACCAAACCCTTCGGCAGACTTCAAAATACCAAGCCGTTCGTTCAACAGAGGCTCAGCAAAACCGGCGGCCTTTGCCGATGCCACAGTTAGTCCATCAAAGCGCTCTTTGAGCACCGCATCATGCGCAGTCTTTAGGTTCATGAAAACTGTATGTTCAGCGTTCAGGCCTGCGATCCGCGCCTCAAGAATAGGAAGAAGCTCATCAACGGCCTGATGGAGATTGTCTGGTGGCGTCTCAACGTCCAGCAGATACTTCGCGTGTATTGCTTTAATAGCAGCGCCAACAGCGGTGTTGTTCATGCCGGGAAAGGCTTCAGTCCATTGATCTTGGAGCTGTTGCAAACGTCCTTTTTTCCGCTCCAGACTGGCTTCATCGGAAACCTTCCTCGCCAGGGCCCGAATGTTCGTCGCAACATTTTCCATAGGGCCAAGCCCGATAAGAGGCAACAACGCGGAATACTTTTCACCTTTTTGTGCCTGAATGAAAGCGGCAACCTCGTCTTGACGCAGGATGAACCTTCCGCAATCCCAATCAGCTAGAGCATTTTGACCTTCGAAGGTCGGCGCTCCATTTGCGGCAATGGTTGCCGTCACCCGGGCTCCGGAATTCAGTGACACTTCCACCGTACGAGCAGCGTCTCCGGCGGCATGAGTGTTGATCACGGCATTTTCCAGCCGTCGCCCACTGTATTCATGAGCAAGATGGGCGATCTTCCCGCCCGTGGCCAGATACTCCACACCATCGACAAAGCTCGTTTTACCCGCTCCGTTAGGACCGTAAACAGCGATGCTCTTGTTACCTGGGGTAAGGGCGATGCGGTCTGACGCTCCCCGAAAGAAGGAAAGCGCGATCTCTGCAATAGTCATTCTTCGCCCTCATTAAGACTACCTAGAAGATTTCTCGCCAATTGAGAGAGCTCGCCAGCGGTAAGGCGTTTTGAAGCCATCTCCCCGCGCATGGCAGTACGGAGAACGTCGGCGGTTCCTTCAGGAACGCTGACGACCTCTAGTGCAGCACCAATCCGAGTGCCGACCCAATCTGTTTGTTCTTCAGCCATAAGTTAAATACTCCATTTATATGGAGTCTAATCAATTAACCAACATTATGAAAGAAATCCAGCAAGGGGTAAGAACGAGACTGACTTAGTATGCGTCCCAATAGTTACAATGCCCTCAGAAGGGAGACGTGCCAATATTTTGCAAACGGCAGCCAAGTTGGCAAAGTCCATGCATTTGACGAATTAAAACTGGTGCCGCCATCCGAGCCTGAACCGGAGACCTATTGCTTGCAAACGTTGGCAACGCAGGTGCCGAATTAAAGCCCGGTTAAAGCCCTAAGTGACAACGGAACGTGGGCTTTAACCGGGCTTTGATTTGGTCCCCGGCGGGGACAACACGACTGAAATGACGGTTTGAGAAACGAAGAAAGAGTGAGCGATGAAGCGAACGAATGATGAGTAACGAAAAACGGAATGAAAGGAGTGTTTTGTAATTAGATTTTACGCTTAAGTACCTGAAATCAAAGAATGGATTTAATCTTAATATCATGTTCCATTTTATATGCTATATTTGCGCGATTAATAGAGGGGATTATGAGCGCAGAAGATTACAGAAAAGCCGTCTTTCAGGCCACTGGTTTCCCTGACCCCCAAGAGGTCGAGGAAGGCCTCTACCATCACTTGGGCGATTGGGAAATCCATGAAACGCCCATTGCCATTGATGCGGTGGTCAAACGTCGTTTAGACCGCATAAATAACGCGTTGAATTTAGCCGCTCCCCTCCCCCAAGACGTACGCTCTCTGATCGAAGAGCAAGTCTTCCTCAGCTACGGTGAATACCTAGAATCGCTACGCCGTATGGGCGAGATCAAAACCACCATGGCCAAGATTGACAACCTCTCACGCAAGCAATCTCACAATCACAACTTTCATTCCAATAAACCCCACTTCTATCAAACGATATCACCGCCGAACCCGAACCAAACACTTCTTGCTCGAAGCTTTAATGCTGACCGGTTTACTGCGGACCGGGCGGGCTATATGGCGTATTTGCAGACGTTTGCTCCTGAGGTGTCCCAGTTTTTTTTTGGCCGTTTGCCCGCGATGATTTCCGAAAACGACCGCACCATGCACACCTACATCACAGGGTCGAGCGGTTCGGGTAAGTCGGAGCTCATGAAGGTATTGATCCATTCTTATGCGCGAAAGAAAAAGCCGCCGTGCATGGTGGTTCTTGATCCCCACGGAAAATTTGCCGACGAGGTAGCGGCTCAGAAAGAGATCATCGAGGCTGACCGTCTCGTCTACATCAATCCAGCCCTTTCTTCAAAAATGACCCCAACCCTCAATCCGTTCGAATTAGATGATCCTAAGGCCGCAGGGACCGTCGCAGCCCAGTTGATGGGGGTCTTTGACGAACTGTTTCGTAAAGCTAAACACGCTGGACTGACAGGCAATATGAACGCGCTGTTGATCCCCTGCATGACGGCTCTGCTACGCATGCCGAATACGGACCTCCTGACCCTGCAAACGCTGTTTTGTAGCAAGCCCAAGGACAAACTGTTTCAGAGCGCCTTAGAGTATATGAACCCACAACAACGGGGTTTCATCTCCAATGAGTGGGAAAAGAAGCGTTACGAGACCACCAAGGATGCCGTGGTGGCGAAAATCCAGACTTTGATGAATTCAGAATACTTTATGAACTTTCTGTGCGGCCCCAGCACCATCGATCTTGAGGCTCTGATCAAGGAACGCAAAACGATTTGCTTTAGCCTGCAGAAAGGCGAGATTGACCGAGACACCATCTCTGCCATGGGTGGCTTTGTTATGGCCACCTTGCAGGGTTTTGTGTTGCGCAAGTACAAAACTCGCAAACGCTACATGGTGCCGATCCACGTCTTTGTAGATGAGTGTCATAACTTCATCTCCCCTGCCGTGACGGAAATTTTGGAAGAAGCCCGTAAGTTTGGTCTCCACCTAACCCTCGCGCAACAATACGCTGGGCAAAAGATGGATACAGACCTTACTAAAACCGTACTGGGCAACACGGCGGTAAAGATCGCTGGGTTCAATGATGAGAAGTCCACCCACCGGGAAATGGCCCGACTTATGGATTTAGACGAGACGAAGCTTGTCCGATTGCAGAAACGTAAGTTCTACGTCAAGGCTGGAGATAAAGCGGCGATCAAGCTCGCACCCCCGTCTAACCTAATCGACACGAAGAATTGCGTTTCAAGCGATGTCTGGAAAACCGAATTAGCAAAACAAAAGAAGCTCTATTACCGCCCCATCAATTCAGACCCCGTTCCCGCGCCTAGCCCCACCGGAGACGGTGAACCACCGCGCACGGCCCCACCCAAACCCAAACTTGATTTCATCTAATGATACGCTCCCTCACCGAAACCGAATTCCGCATACTAGACGCCCTCAGGGTGTACCGTTATTTGACGGTGAAGCAACTTCTGCGCTTAGGCGTGACCAAGAACCAATCCAGACTCTACACGGTCCTACAGGGCCTCAAAGGCGGTAAACGGCCTTTCGTCGGAGCCATGAAGCACGGCATTCTACCCGGACACGGTCTGTTGCCTCATAGCCATTACCTGACGCGCAAGGGCGCACAACTTTTGGCAGATGCTTTACAGATTGACCCAACAGAGGTCCCATACCCCAAATGCGCAGCACCGATCCGCACGCACTTCTTCCACCGCCTGCATTGCGTCGATTGTGAAATCTCCGTCAGGCTTTGGAGCAAGGCCGAGGGCGTAACGGTAGACTTCTATCACTCCTATTTTGACGTCACCGGAGCCAACAGAAGCAAAACCAAAGCCCCACGTCGAGCACTGACAAAGATCGACCTAAAAAACGGTACAGGCATCATTCCAGATGCGGTGTTCCAACTAACTTGGCCTACAGGTGAATGCCGCCTATTCGTCCTAGAGATGCACAATCAGAACCGAACCAAACGTATTCACGACAAGTTAGCCGAATACCGCTATGCCATTGGTGAAGGCGCGATAAACAGGCAGTTCAATTATGAACATTCGCCGAGGATTTTGGCGGTGTTTGAAAATGAGAGGTTTCTAGAGCTTACAAAGAAGCGTATGGCGGAGAGTGAAGCCTTTAGCACTGACTTTACCCCATTCTTCTTTCTTGGGACGTTGGAGGGGATGGAGAGGGATTTCGGGAAATATTGGTGCATCGTGACTGAAACTGATTCATTGAAATTATTTTAATTAGAATATCTTTTAACGAAGGGGAATTTGATGGACTTTGAAGAATATGAGATTGGGGCATGTTCTCAACATGAAGCCGATATGATGTTCATGGCAGGGAACGCGCACAGGACCTTTCATGAATGGGTGAAAAAAATACCCGACTATGTAGAGCTACCAGATGGCCGAAAACTGAATATGTCCTGTGAAGCTGGATGTTCTTATTGTTGTTCAATTCAAGTAACTGCCAGCGTTTCCGAAATCCTTGCGATTGTTGGATATATCAAAACATTACCTCTTGAGACACAGCACAAACTTGCTGATCGAACCAAATCAGCGCTCAGTCAGGCGATGCACAAAGATGTTGAAGCTCGAAGCTCTCAGCGCGTCAAATGCCCTATGTTAAATGATGACGGAAAATGCGAGATTTATGTAGCCCGCCCGTTAACATGCCGCGCTTACGTATCTTATGACAAAGATGGATGTCAAAAAGGAGCAAATCCCTTTAAAACTGTAGACCCAGGCATCCCTCAATCAAGCACTCTGTTTCAATACCGAGATGACATTCTTATTCAACTGTATCAACATGAAAAAAGCCAAGGCCTTCCCTTTGGTGATTACGAACTTATCCAAGCATTCAATATCATCCTAGATATTCCGGATTCATTAACTCGAATTTTAGCAGGTGAACGCATTCTCGATGCCGCTCTAGCTTCACAATAATATAAATGGGGCGACCAAGTATGCACCTTGATCACCCCAAAGCCCCTCAGAAGGAAGTTTCTGTTGTTGTGGACGCATCGCGCTTGTCGATACGCTCTAGCACCCACGCATTGACCTCAGACAACACCCAAGCGACGCGATTAGGGCCAAGCTGTATCCGTTTCGGAAAGTCGCCAGCCGCCTCGAGTCGTCCGATATGCTGAGGCGTATACGGAATGCCACAAACGGACTTCAACTCCTTCTTCGATACAAGTCTATTCTCAAACTGAGCCATCAGATTTCTCCCAAAAGGGAGGCATCCGGATGCCTCAGTGTGGATTAAAGCCGCACCGGTTAGGCCCAAACAGGCTATCGCTATAATCTAAAGGAGTCGAGAGAGGCATTTGTTAGGATCTAGGTAACAGCAGGTTCTATGTTACCTAAAATGTTACCTATTGCTGCAGAAATGAACAAAGGCTCAGCTCATTTCTGAGCTAAGCCTTTGAAAAGAATGGTGCCCGGAGGCGGACTTGAACCACCGACACGCGGATTTTCAATCCGCTGCTCTACCAACTGAGCTATCCGGGCTCAAACGACTTCGAATCAAGAGGATCAATGTCGTGGTGTGGCCGTTTTATAGGCAATAACTGTGCGCCTGTCCACGGGGTTTTTCAGTCTTCTTCTTCTAAGCCGTCGCCAAGCCCCGGATGCTCTTGCGAAGGGATCCGATAACCTTCCCCCAACCACTTGCCAAGATCTAGGTCTGCGCACCGTTTCGAGCAAAAAGGACTGTACGTTTGCACCGCCAATTTTCGGCACAGCGGGCAGGATTTAGCCTTTTTGGGCGTTTTCAACGCCACCACGTTCGAGGTTTGTTTGGTTTCATCCGTCATGACAAGTCTCTTATCTTTTTGCAGCTTCGACGCGCACGGTGCTCGGCGCTAGTTTTTCGTCGGCGATCAACATAAGCCGTTGACCAAGCTTGGCTTCCATATCTTTTAAGGCTTGTTGGCCTTCGGTCTTTAACGCCGTCACCACTTTGGGCGCGGCCCGCAGCGCCGGAATCAAAGCCGGTGACGCCCACACTTCGGCCAACACTTGGTCCAATCCGCTCAAGCCCACGGTCAGCGGCGATGTTGACCGGCCCCCCGCGCATTCTGGGCAAGGTCCCAACAGAATATGGCTGAGCGGTGGGCGGCGACGGGGGCGGGTGATTTCCAACAAGCCGCCTTTGGTCGTGCCCAAAACTTGCGGCCCGGTGGGATCATGGGCCAAGGCATCTTTCATCGCCTTTACGATGCGGCCTAATCCATCGGCTCCCCGCACGGGCATCAAATCCAAAACGATCAAACCCGCCAAATTACGCAAACGCATTTGCCGGGCGGCTTCCCACACGGCTTCGATATTCACCGCCATGGCTAAATCATGACCACGGCCACTGTTTTGACTAACGGCGGCCCCGCCCGCGTTGATATCAATCGACGTCAACGCCGTGGTTTCTTCGATCACCAACGAGCCGCCCGATTTCAAGCGCACAACAGGGTCCAGAACGGCCCCGATGTCATCGGCTAGGGCAAAGTCGACAAACACATCGCCACCCCCTGTATGGCGTACCACGCCGCCTTTGGGCATTTTTGCGAGGGCGGTGAGCTCATCCGTAACCGTCTTGGCCATGGCAGGATCGTCAATGATGATTTTGGAAAGGCCGGAAAACCCACCTTCGGATAAAAATTGCAGCACCGGCGTTTCTTGCCCGCTCATAAAGGTCGGGGGGGGGGTGATGTCCGCGCGGCTTTGTAAATCATCCCACAACGTCTGCAACAGGCCCGTTTCCCGGACCAAAGTATCTTCGGCCATACCCATCGCACAGGACCGCACGACACAGCCGATGGTGTCCGAAACCAGGTCACTGAACAGAACCCGCAATCGACTGCGTTCGGTTTCGTCTTTGATGCGTTTTGACAGTCGCACGCCGGGATCGCCGGGGTTCAAAATACAATGCGCGCCGGCGATGGAAAGACGCTTGGTGATTTTTGGCCCTTTGTCGTCGCGCGCGGCGGCCAGAACCTGCACCAAAATAGCATCGCCTTCCTGGACGTAATCAGAAATGCGATCCCCTAAGGATTTGCCACCCATGTGCGGTTGCGGCCTGGCCTCGGCAAGGCCTAAAAACCCGTTACGATCCGTACCCAGATCAACAAAGGCCGCTTCTAGGGCTGGAACAACTTTTTTCACGCGACCTAAATAAAGGCCGCCCACATGGCCCAAGCCATCACTTTGGGCGCTGCGGTAAACGGCGAAGTCTTTCAGGTGATGGTTCGCGTCCATGCGCGCAACCTTCGTTTCCCCGGGCCGCACGCGCGCGATCAAAACGTCGGCAATCATGATTAAACCAAGCCCGGCGGTTGAACGCCCAGGCCCTTTAAGGCATTTGCTGTTTCACAGAGCGCCAAGCCGACAACATTGGAATACGAACCATTCATGCGTTTGACAAAGGCCCCCGCACGGCCTTGGATCGCGTAGGCCCCGGCCTTGTCTTGCCATTCACCGCACTTGATGTAGGCGTCAATTTCCGATGTGTCTAAACGTTTAAAGGTCACCGCCGTGGTCACCACTTTGATGACTTTTTGATCACCGGGGGCCAACAGGCAAATGCCACCGATAACCCGGTGACTGCGCCCTGACAACATTTCCAGGTTGCGCCGGGCTTCGGCTTCGTTTTCGGCTTTGCCCAAAAAACGCCGCCCCACCGCAACCACGGTGTCGGCCGCCAGAACGCAACTGTCTAAATGACGTTGGTGAATTTCTTGGGCTTTAAGCAGGCATAGACGGCGCGCCATCTCAAAAGGAGTCTCGTCCTTGAGCGGCGTTTCATCCACATGCGGGGCAATAATTTGGTCTGGGGTCACGCCAATTTGCGCCAACAGATCGACGCGTCTTGGCGATGCAGAGGCCAAAATCAAAGGAATGCGGTTGTTGTGACGGATATTCTGATTGCCAGACATGTCCATCCCTTCCGCTCAACGTCAGAGGTTCGCTTATTTAAAGCGGAACGTGATCCGACCCTTGGTGAGATCATACGGGGTCATTTCAACCGTAACCTTGTCACCCGCCAGCACGCGAATGCGGTGTTTGCGCATTTTGCCTGCGGTGTGAGCCAGGATTTCGTGACCGTTTTCCAGCTCAACCCGAAACATTGCGTTCGGTAGCAGCTCGTTTACGACCCCGGAAAATTCAAGTACTTCTTCTTTAGCCATTAATCTCTCTATCTTTAAAACATAAGCCGCCAGATGCGGTTAAGCCGCCATTAAGTGCCGTGTTGCGCGTCAAAGGTCAAGTTTTTTCGGCTTAACGTCGTCATCTGTTGAATTCGCAAAACGCTCTTTGATACGCAAAACCAGTTCATCGCGGACTTTGCGGTAGGCTTCCAGGCGCAATTCTCGACGGCCTTCAATGAAGCTGGGATCAAAAGTATTCCAAAATTCGACCTCGCACGCCATATAGCGGGTCAGGTCCACGGCCTTGTGTTGGGCTTCGGGCGACAAGGAAATAACCAAATCAAAAGACGAATCTTCCAGGTCATCAAAGGTCTTCGCTGTGTGTCCAGAAATGTCGATGCCGATTTCGGCCATGGCGACAATGGCAAAACCATCAAGCTCGCGCGTGCGCACACCAACGGAATCGACAAAGACGTCCGATCCATACAGATGTTTCATAATGGCTTCGGCCATGGGCGAGCGAATGGAATTCATGGTGCAGGAAAAAAGGATGGCGCTGGGCAGAGACATGCTTACCTCCTCAACCCTTGATGTGCAAAACGCACACCAATGTAAACAGCCGCCGGGCGGTCGAATGATCCAATTCCACCTTGTCCTTAAGGCGTTCTTTTAAAATATCAGAGCCATCGTTGTGCAATCCGCGACGGCCCATATCAATGGCTTCAATTTGCGTTGGACTGGCGGTTTTAATCGCCGTGTAATAACTTTCGCACACCATTAGGTATTCACGCACGATGGACCGGAATGGCGACAGAGCGAGTACGAACCGCTTTAACGGCAAGTCCAACACATCGTGAACATCAAAGGCCAAACGGTTTTCTTCAATGCTCAGGTGCAGGGCGTAAGGACCCTCGGGACCATTGATCAACTCAAAACTGTTGTCTTCCAACAAATCAAAAATGGCCACCTTGCGTTCGTGTTCAACCTGCGGCGTGCGGTTCACCACCGTGCGCTCGTCTAGAAAGATTGAAATGATGCGAGATGTTTCCGTCATGGATACCCCGCCCCGCCGCCTAAGCTTTGTTCAGCCGGATGGACACGGACCGTCCGTGGGCTTGCAAGCCCTCGGCCTCGGCGAGCTGCACCGCTGCTGAACCGATGCGGCCGAGGCTCTCTGAATCACAGCCAATAAACGTGGTGCGTTTCATGAAGTCCAACACACCTAAACCGGAAGAAAAGCGGGCCGTGCGCGAGGTCGGCAAAACGTGGTTCGGCCCCGCCACATAATCGCCAATGGCTTCGGGGGTGTAACGGCCTAAGAATATGGCCCCGGCATTGGTGATTTGATTAGACAGCCCATCAAAGTCGGCCACAGCCAGTTCCAAGTGTTCGGGCGCCAAGCGGTCAACCAGCGGGGCGGCATCCGTCATCACATCGTTAACTAAGATAACAACGCCGTAGTTTTCCCAACTGGGCCGCGCGATGGATTCGCGATTGAGCGTTTTTAACTGGCTTTCGATGGCCTGCTCGACGCGGGTGGCAAATTCGCTGTCGTCGGTGATTAAAATGGATTGCGCATTGCTGTCGTGTTCGGCTTGGCTCAGCAAATCGGCGGCGATCCAATCGGGGTCATTTTGCCCATCGGCAACCACCAAAATTTCACTCGGTCCGGCGATCATGTCGATGCCCACGGTGCCAAAGACTTGACGTTTGGCGGCCGCCACATAGGCATTTCCAGGGCCAACAATTTTATCAACGGGCTTAATCGTAGCGGTTCCATAGGCGAGAGCCGCCACGGCTTGCGCGCCGCCAACCCGGTACACTTCGCTAACGCCCGCAATTTTCGCGGCGGCCAAAACCAACGGGTTCAAGATGCCGTCCGGGGTCGGGACCACCATAACCAAGCGCTTCACTCCCGCCACGCGAGCCGGGATGGCATTCATTAATACCGATGATGGATAGGCCGCTAAGCCCCCGGGTACGTAAAGACCAGCGGCGCCCACCGCCGTCCAACGGTAGCCCAAACGGACACCCTCTTCGTCTACGTAGTCTTCCCCCGTTGGGCGTTGTCGGGTGTGGAATTTTTCAATGCGCCGTGCGGCGACTTTCAAGGCCTCAAGAAGGTCTGGATCAACTTCGCGGGTGGCGGCCTCAATCTCATCGGCACCAATGACTAAGTTTGAAGCGGTTAGGCTTTGGCGGTCAAAACGGTTGGTGTGTTCGACCAAAGCTTGATCGCCGCGTTTCGCCACGTCGGCCAAAATTTCAGCCACGGTTTGATTGACGTCGACATCGCTTTCGCGTTTCGCAGACAGCACGTCCGCAAACTGTTCCCCAAAATCACCTGACTGGGCGTCAAGACGCTTGGCCATCAATCGCCTCCCGGAATTTTTCGATCCATCCGGCCATCTCATCGGGGCGGGTTTTCCAAGCGGTGCGATTAATCGCCAGCCTAGAGGTGATTTCGGCAATCACTTCGACTTCGACCAAGCCATTGGCCTTGAGCGTGTCACCCGTTGAGACCAAATCCATAATGCGATCACACAAGCCTAATTTAGGGGCCAGTTCCATGGCGCCGTTTAACTTGATGCATTCCGCCTGCACGCCGCGCTTAGCAAAGTGCTTTTTGGTGATTTCAGGATATTTGGTCGCAACCCGGACGTGACTCCAGGTGCTGGGGTCATCTTGGGCACCCAATTCTTTGGGTTCGGCGATGCTCATACGGCAATAACCGATGCCAAGATCCAACGGTGCATAAATTTCCGGGCTGTCAAATTCCAACAACACGTCGCCACCAGCAACGCCCATATGGGCGGCCCCAAAGGCAACGAAGGTTGCCACGTCAAAGCTGCGCACGCGGATGATTTCTAGGTTTTTGTGATTGGTGGCGAAGGTTAATTTACGCGACTTAGGGTCGTCGAAATCGGCCTCTGGCTCGATCCCCGCCGCCCGCACGATCGGCATCACCTCTTTTAAGATGCGTCCCTTGGGCAGCGCCAACACCAATTTATCGTTTGCAATCTTCGTCACGTTTTCTTCTCCTGGGCCGAGTCTTAAAGATGACCCGGAAGGCCGATTTATAAAGGATTTTTAAGGGCGTTTCTAGTCTTCGCCACGGACCCGTTCAATTTCGGCCCCACAAGCCGCCAATTTCTCTTCCAAACGTTCATACCCGCGATCCAAATGATAAACCCGGTTGATAACGGTTTCGCCATCGGCCACCAGGCCAGCCAGGACCAGCGAGCTTGAGGCCCGAAGGTCCGTCGCCATCACCTGGGCACCCGATAATTTAGGGACACCGCGAACAATAGCAGAGCGTCCATGGACATTTATGTCGGCCCCCATGCGCACCAATTCCGGCACATGCATAAAGCGATTTTCAAAAATGGTTTCCGTCAGCATTGAGGCGCCTTGAGCGACCGAGGCCAGCACCATCATCTGGGCTTGCATATCGGTGGGAAAACCCGGAAACGGTTCCGTCATGGCATCAAAACCTTTTAAGGACCCAGCTTCACAACTGACCCTGAGGCCATCTGGTTCTTCCTCAATCACGACGCCTGCGCCCCGCATAACGTTGACCACGGACTCGATCAAGTCAGCCCGTCCGCCTTTCAGCAACACGTTTCCGCCCGTCACCGCCGCTGCCACGGCGTATGAGCCCATTTCGATACGATCAACAACCACCGCATGTTCGGCCCCATGAAGCTTATCAACACCCTGAACTTTTAAGGTATCAGAGCCGATGCCTTCAATTTTAGCCCCCATTGAAACAAGGCAATGGGCCAAATCGATGATTTCGGGTTCACGGGCCGCGTTTGCGATCACCGTTTCCCCCTTGGCCAAGGTCGCCGCCATAAGGATATTTTCGGTGCCGCCAACGGTTACATTTGAAAATAAAACGTGACCACCGGTCAGTCCATTTGGCGCCGTCGCGTCAATATAGCCTTCGGTGAGTTCAATTTTAGCGCCCATCGTTTCCAGGGCTTTGAGATGCAAGTCCACCGGACGCGTGCCAATGGCACAGCCGCCGGGCAACGACACGCGGGCATGACCATGACGCGCCAACAAAGGCCCCAACACCAAAATCGACGCGCGCATCCGGCGTACCAATTCATAGGGCGCTGTGGTGCTATTTAAGGTGGACGCGTCCAGGGCAAAGACTCGACCCATGTGACCGCCGCCCGGTGCATCGCCTTCCATGGCAATGCTGACCCCCATGTCGCTCATCAAATGCGCCATCGTCGATATGTCGGCCAAGTGCGGTAGGTTTGACAAGCGCAAAGGCTCATCAGACAAAAGCGCCGCTGCCATCAAAGGCAGGGCTGCGTTTTTTGCGCCCCCGATGGGAATCGTACCCAAAAGAGGCGTGCCGCCGCGAATGACAATCTTATCCATAAATTTTTCCACAAAAGTGTTGGTTGCTGTGGCTTTTAGACTATGGGACCGATGCTCACAAGTGATTATGAGGCCGTGTTATCAGCAACCCTTTTTTTATCGGCCTCTGAGCGCTTGCGAAGCTGTTGTTTGCGCTTTTTTAAATTCGCCCGCATAGCTTCATCCAGACGCTCTTGGCGCTTGGTATTTTCATCAATTTTGCCAGGGTTTTTGGGCCTTGTCGTCACAACCAGCATCGTCCTTATGTCTCGGGTTTAAGTCCGCACCTTGGCCCGGAAAAAAAAACGCGTCAAGGATACTTGCGTTTATCAGACCCCTGTGGCATCTTCCGCGCGCTTTCTATATGTGCCGCCGTAGCTCAGGGGTAGAGCGCACCATTGGTAATGGTGAGGCCGTAAGTTCGATTCTTACCGGCGGCACCATTAGAATCCCCCCCCCCAGAAACAAACATAGCCTTGCCCCCAACCATAGCCGCTGGCTTTTGCCTGATTTATTGACAGGGCTTGCCCCCAAGGGGGTTTGTTACGTTTTTATTTCAAACACAACCTATTGTAAACAAACGAACTAATGCCACACCTAGGTTATTTGTATGATCAAAGTAATCCAGCTGAACTATTTCCAACTTTCATTTCTCATATTAAACAGCCGTTTCGTCATGGGCGGTCAGATTGATTTTCACAGCCCTGAAGAAGAACAAACAACCTTTTAGTTTGAACGACCTAGAGCACAGGTAACAAAAGTGTCTTATATTAAAGTGCCTAATTCATATTTTTGTAATAATTATAAGTATAATCATGCAAACAAACATGGCACCCTAAATTTGAAGGATCGAGCATGCAAATAACAGGCAAAGAGTTGTTTTTTGACAAGAAAGATATGATTGTCAGCAAAACAGACACCAAAGGGCATCTTACGTATACCAACGATATTTTCCTTGAATTAGCAGGCTATACCGAGGAAGAAATTTTGGGCAAACCGCACAACGTCGTTCGTCACCCCGATATGCCACGTTGCGTGTTTAAACTTTTGTGGGATACGCTCAGCCAAGGCACCGAAATTTTTGCCTACGTTGTGAATTTGGCCAAAAATGGCGACCACTACTGGGTGATAGCCCACGTCACGCCCAGCTATAACGTTAATGGCACCATCATCGGCTATCATTCGACGCGCCGAGTGCCCAATCACAAAACCGTGCAAACCGTCATTGTGCCGCTGTATCGTGACCTGTGTGAAATCGAAAACAGCACACCGAACCGCAAAGACGGCATGCAAAAAGCCTTAGATCACTTGATCGACGTTTCCAAAAGCAAGGGCTTGGATTATGACGAATTGGTTTCTTCATTGATGCGTGCAGCATAAAAGGATTTTGCTATGAACTGGTTTTCTAAATCGAACAACACCCTGCAATCAACCATCACTAAAAAAGACATGACGCCGGAAATGATCCAGGTTTGCAAAAGCATCTGTGAAGGTGATTTTGAAGCGCGCATTTTACGCATCTCACCGGAAAAAACTGCTGAAAACGAACTGTGCCAGTTGATCAATGAGATGATCAATCGGTTTGATGCTTACGTGCGGGAATCCACCGCGTGTTTAGGCTACATTGAAAAAAATCGTTATTTTCGGCGCATTTCTGAAGACGGTATGGTGGGTGGTTTTCTCACCGCCACCAACACCATCAACACGGCCGCCGATGGTATTGAAGGAACCACAAATTTCTTAAACGAACTGGTCGGCTCGCTCAATACGGTGTCGGATCGGTTTCGGGAAAAAGCCGAAGGCATGGGGGCTTCTGCGGACGTCACCAGTGAACGTTCATCAAGCGTCGCCGCCGCCGCCGAAGAAGCCCTGGTCAATATACAAACCGTGGCCTCGGCCGCCGAAGAATTAACCGCTTCCATTGCCGAAATAAATCAGCAAGTTTCCCGGTCTTCAAACATGGCCAACGAAGCCGTCGAAGCCGGGCACCAAGCCAATGAAATCATTGAAACCCTTTCGGAACGGTCCCGTGAAATTGATAAAATCATCAACTTCATCAACGATATTGCCAGCCAAACCAACCTATTGGCGCTAAACGCCACCATCGAAGCGGCGCGCGCCGGTGATGCTGGCAAAGGCTTTGCCGTGGTCGCCAGTGAAGTCAAAAACCTAGCCGTACAAACGGCCCAAGCAACGGTCGACATCCAAAAACGTGTGGGCGAAATTCAGACCTCAACCGCAGGCGCCGTGTCGTCGATCAACGACGTCAACCAGCGTATTTCCAACCTAAGCAACGTCACCACGGCGATCGCTGCGGCCGTTGAAGAGCAAGGGGCCGCGACCAATGAAATTGCTCGCAACATTTCCGAAGCCACGCACGGCGTTTCCGAAATCACCGCCAACATCACCGATGTTTCAAACAACGTCGGCGAAGTCAGCAGTGCGTCTGCAGAAGTCATTGATATTTCAGGACAACTCGCGAACCAAGCCGGAACGCTAAAGACCTCTCTGCAAAGAAAGGCGTAACCGATTTTCGTCGCGTTCGACGGCTGTGGATCTCAACAATCCACAGCCGTCGGGCCATCACGCGTTGAAGCGAAGATTACCGATGTTTTCATCGTCCGATCCGAAGATCGCCCACAGCGTTTTGGCAGGGGTTTAAAATCGGCGCTGATGCCCTAAACCTGGTTTAAGAATTTCAAACATTCACCCGCTCATTTACAAAAAGGAACGCCCGTGGAACATACCCTCATCATTTCTGGCGACACCGCAACATTGGCTTTAAAGGGACGGTTTACCTTTAACGACAAAAACACCATCAGCAGCATTCTAAAAGACTTTTTGCCATCCATCGTTCATTGCAAGCTAGATGTTTCAAATCTTGAATTTATTGATTCCGCAGGTCTTGGAATGTTGATTTTAGCGAAAGATAATATCTCCGAAAAAGGCGGCAATTTTGTTTTACAGCGCCCCCAAGGCCAAGTGAAACGGATGCTGGAGCTTTCCAATTTTGCAGAGCTTATGTCCATAGCCAATTAACCACCCTGCACACCTATGTCACACCGTTCCTAAAAAACGAATACTTTTTTACGAACGGTGTGACAGTCATCACAAACAAATTTGTTTTCATGTGAGACAATACAAATAATAAATCAGTCTGTTATTCAACAGTTGATAAATTAATTAAATTTGTATTTAGGGAATTGTGTAATGATAAAATTCATACGCCACAACTACATAAAATCCCTTAAAATTATTTCAATTTCTGTAATAATAGCATCTCTTTCTGGATGCCTTGCCATTCTTCCACCTGCCGTTCAATTGGCATCATTGGCCTTGGATGGAGTGAGTTATGCCGCCACCGGAAAATCTGTGACCGATCACGCGCTCTCAGGCCTCACCGATCAAGACTGCGCCATGATCCGGGTTCTCAAAGGACAGGACGTGTGCATCGTTGAGGATATCGGCGTTGCCGTCATAGCACAGACAGACACAGCCCACAGTGATGCTCTTGATCAATCCCAAATAGATGCCTTTGATCGTAACGGCAACCTATCCCTCGTCAATATTGACGACATGTCTCTCGACAACATTGACGACATGTCTCTCGACATGGAAACCGCTCAAGGCCCCTTGTAATAATCTGCACAAATTCTCAACACGCGATATAATTAGGGCATGAGCACAGATCAGCCCTTGTTAGGTGGCGATGAACCTGCCCCTTTTGAAATCTATAATGGGCAGGGTGCGGCACCGCTTGTCATCGTCAGCGACCATGCCAGCCGCCGCACGCCGAAAGCTTTGGGTAATTTAGGCCTTGATCATCAACACTTTGACCGCCACATCGCCTATGACATTGGCTCTGGCCTCATCACCCGGTGTTTAGCCGACCGATTGGGAGCGCGGGCGGTTCTCGCCACCTATTCGCGGTTGGTGGTGGACTTAAACAGAGACCCCAATGAACCAGGCTGCATTCCTTGCGTGAGTGATAAGACCGAAATTCCGGCCAACCTTGATCTTACGGCCTTTGACCGAGACCAGCGCATTGCAACCTTTCACACCCCGTACCACAACGCCATTGACCACGAGGTTCAGGCCTTAACAAACCGTGACGGACGGCCGCCGGTGGTGTTTTCCATTCACAGCTTCACCCCGTCATTCAACGGCGAAGACCGCCTTTGGGATGTTAGTGTTTTGTGGAACACCGACCCCCGTATGCCCACCGCTTTGTTAGAGCACCTACGGCGTTGGGAAGATTTGCACGTTGGCGACAATGAACCTTATTCAGGACGCGAGCTAGCCTACACCATTGACACCCACGGCACCGACAAGGGCATCGCCAACTGTGCCGTTGAAATTCGCCAAGACCATTGCGGCACCCCTGAAGAAGCCAGCCACTGGGCCGACATTTTTGCCGATGCCCTGCGCCATATCCTTAATCAAGAGAATCTGCACGAAATTCATAGGTTTTAGCTTAGAAAGGTACCGCCATGGCCCTCACCGAGCCTCGTTTTACCATCGGCATTGAAGAAGAATACCTGTTGGTTGACCGCCACACCCGGGCACTGGCCTCAACCCCGCCCCAGGAGATGCTGGATACGTGCATTGAGCGCACCAACGGTCTGGTGCAACCTGAGTTTCTACAAGCACAAATCGAGATTGGCACGCCTGTCTGCGATACCGTAGGCCAAGCCCGCCAACAATTAGCAAACCTGCGCAGCGCCGTCGCAGCGGTAGCCAGCGATTTTGGCTTGGCCCCAATAGCCGCCTCGACCCACCCCTTTTCATCGTGGAAGAAACAACTTCACACCGATAAGGACCGTTACCACGCCTTGGCCGAAGAAATGCAAGGTGTCGCCCGGCGCCTGTTGATTTGCGGAATGCATGTTCATGTTGGTATCGAAGACGACGATTTGCGCATCGATTTGCTCAATCAGGCCAGTTACTTTCTGCCACACCTTCTGGCGTTATCGACCTCGTCACCATTTTGGCGGGGCGAAGATACCGGGCTTAAATCCTATCGCTTGTGCGTCTTTGAAGAATTACCGCGCACTGGGTTACCCGAACGGTTTGAAACCTTTGCCGATTACCAACGCCACGTTGATGTCTTGGCGGAAGCTGGCGTTATTGCGGACAGTTCGATGATTTGGTGGGACCTCAGACCTTCAGCCAAGTACCCAACGTTGGAAATGCGCATCACCGATGTCTGTACGCGGCTTGACGATGCAGCCGCCGTTGCGGCTCTGTATCAATGCCTGTTGCGAATGCTGTACCGCTTTCGCCGAGGCAATCAACGCTGGCGCATCTATGCCAACATGTTGATCAGTGAAAATCGTTGGCGCGCACAACGCTATGGTATCGATGCCGGGCTCATTGATTTTGGCCGCAGCGCCATGGTGCCCTTTGCAGAATTGCTGGACGAATTGCTCGACATGTTAAGCGAGGACGCCGAGGCCTTAAACTGCCAAAGCGAACTGGCTCATGTCCGCACAATTTTAGAACACGGCACCAGCGCCCATCAACAAAGCCGCATTTTCCAAGAGCATTTGGCCCAAGGCAAAACCCGAGAGCAGGCGTTAGACGGTGTGGTCGACTGGTTGATCGAAACCACCATCGCCGACACATAGACAGTAAACTTATCCCCACGATTTCCACATGGACGGAGCGCACGGCGAAGGCTAAGGTCTCGCCAACGTAACCTTAAAAAATCGCAAAAGAGGACTCCCATGACCGAAACTGGTGGCATTGCAGGTGACCGTCTGCGTTCGTTTGTTGAACGTATTGAACGTCTTGAAGAAGAAAAGGCCGCTTTGGCTGCCGATATCCGGGAAGTCTATTCCGAAGCCAAGGGCACTGGCTTTGATGTGAAAATTATCCGCCAAGTGATTCGCTTGCGCAAATTGGACGTCTCTGATCGCCAAGAACAAGAAGAAATTCTTGATCTCTACAAACGCGCATTGAATATGTAAATACCGGCTCAACCATCCGAAAAAATCGTTATTTTTCAATGGTCGGCCAACCAATCCCCTGCTACACTTTAGTTCATGTAGCTTATTGGTTTTCAGGATATTGGTTTCATGGCGCTCTTAGAATGGACAGACGACTATTTGACGCACATTCGCGTCATCGACACGGACCATCAAACATTGTTCGATGCAGTCAATGCCCTTCACGATGCCCACCAAGAAGACAAAGGCCATGAACGCATTGGCTCCGTCATTGAAACCTTGCGCCATTACGTGGTCGAACATTTTGACCGTGAAGAGCATTTTTTAGAACAAGCGGGCTACCCTGACCTTGCCGCTCATCGTTCCTCGCATCGCGAATTCAACCATTTGGCCGACAGCTTGGCCACGTTATACGAACAAAACCCAGACTTCGTGGACGTCGACAAGGTCATCGATTTTTTAGGCCGCTGGCTCACCGAACATATCCTCGAAACCGATATGCAGTACGTTCCGTACGTACGTGGCGAAAAGGAAGGCACCCCTCACCCGTCATCCAACCACGCCAAAGAACAAAACGAAGTCTATCTCACCTTTACCGTCCCTCAGGATAAAGCCGACGTGATCAAAGGCTTTGTTGACACCATCGTCGGTGGCGACCACGCCGCTGAAAGCTTTGAGAAAGCCTTCAAAGCCGCCCAAGATCAACTCAACCAAAGCAAGCTCGCCAAGGCCAGAAAACTGTTTGGAACAGAGCAAGGGTAAGCTTGGGCCTTACTCAAAATCTACGACAGATCCGAGGCGGCTGATCTAGAGGCAAGCATTTCATGCACAACCTCGTGTAAACGTTGGCCATTTATCGGTTTGTGAAGCATTGGCAAACCACTTTTTTCAATCTTGGTTAAGCTGGCCGGTTTGATGTCCCCCGTAAGCAACATCGCCGGAATTTCAGCAATAAAATGTTCACGAAGAACTCTCACAGCCTCAGTTCCAGTTAGGCCATCCTGAAGATTATAATCTGCAATGATCAGTTCAGGGGCTGGGGTTTCTGAGCCAAAGAGTTCATCGCAAGACTGACAAGATTCACATTTTCCCTGTTTGCTTTGTTGGATACAGGGGACGGCCACCACGCGACAGTCCCAACTTTCCAGCAGCACTTTGAGGCTATCCAACACATCTACGTTATCGTCGATAACAATAACGAACGGTTTTTTCACAAGCTTTAGCATAGGTTTGGGCATATCGTTTTTAACGTCCACTATGACCTGATCTGATTTAGACACCTCCAAAGTAAACACGGTCCCCTGTCCCTCAACCGACCTAACTTCTATGCGATGCCCTAACAAATCCACTGTTTTACTGACAATAGAAAGGCCCAGCCCCAAGCCCTTCTGTCGGTCCCGTGATGGGTTTCCGACTTGAAAAAACTCCTCAAAAATTTGATCTTGATATTTTTCTTCTATGCCAATTCCCGTATCCCACACCTCAATGCGCAAGCTGTTCTCTGTGTTTCGACACCCCAGCAAAATTTTCCCCTGTTGGGTATAGCGAACGGCATTTGTCAGCAAGTTGCGAAGGATATTCTCAAGCAAAACCGGATCACTAATGACAACGGCCTGACTGGCAACCGCTCTAAATTCAATGCCCTTTTGCTCAGCCGTATCTTTGAATTCATCAACCAAGCGGTTCAAGAGCGGCCCCATACTCAGTTGCTGTAGATCAGGTACAATTAAACCGGCTTCTAACTTTGAGATGTCGAGCAACACATTCAGCAGTTCTCCCAGCGCCTGTGTTGACTGGGCGATACGGTTAATGATCTCTTGGCTTGTTTCATCGTGGTCACGATCGGAAAGGACGCTGAGGAAGAGATTGAGAGCCTGCAAAGGCTGCCTTAGGTCATGACTGGCTGTAGCGAGAAACCGGGTCTTGGCCACGCTCGCGGCTTGGGCCGCTATTTTATCTCCGATCGCCTTTTCTTTTTCCCTTTTGACCGTCACGTCCTGGATGGTGCCTTCAAGAATCCAGTCACCACTACCCTCTTGCGTAATCATCTTGGCGTTGATGAGGCCCGCGTAGACATCTCCGTTCTTGCGTTTCAGGTCGACTTCAAAATTCACAACGGTCCCATTTTTTTTCAGGGCCGACACAAGTCGTGATCGATCAGCGGGTTTGGCGTAAAACATTTTGCCAATGTTAAGTCCTTCGGCGCACACTTCATCCGTTGAATCATAACCCAACATCTCGGCTAAGGCTGGGTTTGCCGTCAGCAGTTGGCCCTGAGGTGACGACTGAAAAATGCCCTCGACTGCGTGTTCAAAAATGCCTCGGTATTTTTCTTCTGCTTGTTCTTTTTCTTTGGCAAGGTCTTGCCGTTTTTCTTTTTCCAACGCGTGCATTCGCAAGGTGTTGTTTTTGAAAACATCCAAGGTTGTTGCCATGGCAGCGACTTCGTCCCCATCGTCGGCACCGATAACTTCACGATCCCAATTTCCACCGGATAAATCTTCCATAACGCCTTGCAGTTCCAGAATTGGGCGGCGAATACTGGCAATGATGATGGCATTTGCCCAAAAGCCCAACAACAACAAAACCACCGTCATAACAAGAATGATCGTCAGTGTATCGCGCATCTCTTTTTCTAAGCGGGCCGCAGATTGTTTTTGCGTATCCCGAGTTAACAGAATTAACGCGTCGATGGCCTTAGACATGGCTGTTTGGCTTTGATCTAAGTCAACTTTGCTTAGGTTATCACGAAAAACGAACAAGCCGTCCAGGCTGTTGACCTTTTCAATCAGGGCCTCGGCGTTGAGTTGAATAGCCTCAATTGCTGATAACAAAAGCGGGCTTGTGGTCAGCAAACGCATCACCGGAACGGTTTTTTCCATCGTTCTCAGTTCGGTCTGGACTTGCTGCGCCTTATAGGGGTCGGCGGAAAAGTAATAGGCGTTCAACCCCACCAAAACCCGTCCAAGAGCCTCATTGGTTCTTTGCACCGCACCGGCTAGGGCTTGGGAGGAAACAGTCGAAGCATCATCAATTGGTCGCGCCAAAATACGCATTAATCCGGTAATGATGGCACTGTTTTTAGAAATATCAGCATACGTGTTTTGCAATTTTGTGTTCGTTATGCGGATGTGACCAAAGACGCGGTAAAACTGTTCTGTCGCCGTGCGCAATTTATCCCGGTCTTGCCTTACATGTTCATCAGAGGTTTGCAGGGCATTGATATGGTCAAGCAAAGCTGTCGACAATGCATCAACATCCGAAAGCTTACGTTCGTCTGCTTGATCAAGATGAGATTGGACGACGGCCTGAAAGCGGGCCGTTTTTTTGGCCAGATCGGAAATATCTTCTGCTCGATTTTGTAACTCGGCGGTGCCAACGCGATAATTGATGACCAATTCAACCATGCGCCATCCGGCAAACGCTAACGCTCCAACAGCCACAGCATAAAAGACCACGGTCAGCAGAATTCTGCTACCAAGCGGGATACGTCTAACAAAACTTTCGAGTGGTCGATTGGCCACTATTGATGTTCCTTTTAAGGTTTTGTGGCCCGAATACGTCTAACAAGATCTCGTAATTTTGGGTCTCGAATGAATTTGTCGTAAACAGGCTTTACGGCCTGTTGGAAAGCGTCAATGTCTTCAAGCTCATAAACCTGAACGTTCGCAGCCTCGACTGTCTTTCTGGCTCTATCGACCCGCTCTTTCCACAACTGGGCCATGACCTGTTGCGAGTCCAAGGCAGCCTGACGAATGAGGATTTGATCGTCAGGGGAGAGAGTGTCCCAAACGGATTTGGACATCACCACAACTTCGGGAACCCGCAAATGCCGGCTTAAGGAATAATGCGCGGCAGCCTTGTAATGGCCCGTTGACTCGTAAGAAGGCCAATTGTTCTCAGCCCCATCGATGATATTTGTTTCTAGGGCGGTCAGAACTTGACCAAACGACATCTTCACGGGCGTTGCCCCTAACGCTTCTATCGTTGCGGCAATTAAATCTGAGTTCTGAACCCGTATCCTTAGCCCCTTTAGGTCTTTCAAAGATTTAATCGGTTTTTTCGTTGTATAGAAAGAACGCGATCCAGACTCGTAATAGGCCAGACCGACAAAGCCATGGGGTTCAAAAGCGGCCAAAACCTCTTGACCAATAGGGCCATTTAAAACGGCTTGATAGTGTTCGTCAGAAGAAAACAAAAAGGGTAGCGTTAAGACGCGCGTTTCTGGAATCAGGTCGGTAAACGGTGACATGCTAATGCGCAGCAGATCAACCGCCCCCGCTTGTGACATATGAATCGTATCGGTTTCTTCGCCCAATTGACGCGAATGAAACACCGTAATCGAAAGCCGCCCCTGTGTCCGTTCGGACAAAATCTTGCCCATATATTGCATGGCTTGAACGGTTGGATAATCGGGTAGATGGGTATCGGCAGACCGAAAGTCTCTCTTTTCGGCCGCGTGAGCCGCACCCAAAGAAAGAAGGCCAAACAACATCGCCAAACAAAGGCTTTTCAACCAAACAGATACGTTTTCTATCTTCACCCCAATCAACCCTTTTCAATCGAAATTTGTTTCACGGCATCGACAAGGTCAAAAGCGGTAAATGGCTTTTGCAACGTCGAGGTTGCGCCCATTTTTTTAGCCAGATCAAGGTAGTCAATATTCGCAAACGAGCTGCCTCCCGAAATGGCGAGGATAACAAGGTCCGAAAACTCCTTCTTCAGGTCCTTAATCGTCTCGATGCCTTCTTTGTTGGGCATCAGCAAATCAATGATGGCGATGTCAAAAGGGCAACTCTTGAACAATTGGATACCTTTGTCGCCATCACAAGCCACATCAACCTCATAACCTTGTGCTTCTAAGACAAGGCGGATGCTATCGCGCACATTCACATCGTCATCAATGACAAGTATGCGTTTATTGCCCTCAGTCATGACCGTCTCCAATGCTTAAAATCATCGACAGTATAAGGTCGCCATCCTTGAAATGGTATCACTCAGTTAGATTAGCACCTATTGGTATAACCAGATCAAAGTCACAAAACAAAACGCCCAGGTTTGATAGAGCCTGGGCGTTTTGTTACCTGTCTTGTGAAAACGGGATTGAAGCCGTGACCTCTAGCCCACAGCCCCCGAAATATGCGCCACAGCCGATGACACGCGGCGGGCTAGATCGTAAAGATTTTGTAGGGGGTCAAAGAGTTCTCGATGTTCTTGTTCGTAGCCGTGTTCAACGTCGGTGCGGTAGTTGGCTTCTTCGCCGAACTCTTTGGCTTTGGCCGACACGCCCGAAACCGGGAACGCTTTGCGCAGCACACCCAGGGCATGTTCAACATCCAAATTCAGTAACTCGTTGATCATATCCCCCGACGAAGTGTCTTGGCTGTCAGAGAACTTCGGCAACCGCGCCACCAACAAGAACATTTCGTGGATCAACGCTATGCGCACCGCGTGCAACAACAACAAGTCTTCGTCGCAATCGCCAACAAAGTCCGGCAACAGGTCCTTGGCGTTCACGGCGGCTAAACCACGATCCAAATACAAGGTGTCGTTCAAGAAAATACGGTAGATGCGGTTGACCTTCACGTGGCGTTCGCTGTGGCGCAAAATATTGGCTAGGGTCTGAATTTGTTCGGCCCGGTCCGCATCCTCTTCAAGGCTGGCGCGGCGCAACCAAATGGCGGGATCATACAACGACACATAGCCATGCAGGGCGTCCAAGTTCGACAAATGCCGGGCATAGGCCACCATCGCGGTAAAGCGGCGACAGCGGTCGGAATTATTGAACACTTCGACAAAGCGATCTTGGTCTTTGGCCATGGCTTTGCCGTGGCCGCTGATGGTGTTGGAAAAATAGCCCAGCTGCTGCAAAATCGCATTGTGCGGAATCGCCCGGACTTGGCTGGGATGTTCCAAGTTTACTTGCGCCCCGCCTTCGTGTTGGCGTTTCACCTTGCGCGACCCGGTGCTGTACAAAAGATTGGTACCAAACAGGTTCAAGGTCGCGGCGTAGTTGGTATTGTCCATCAGCCGTTCGTTAAACCCGGTCACGGTCATGAAATAATCCAGCGAATAATCGGTGTCTTCATAAAGCGCGTCTTCGCCGCCATCGTCTTTGGTGTCGGCCAAGGCGTGTTCGACCAATCGGCACACGGTGGCAAAGGCTAAATCTGGGTGCGAGAAATAGACATAACCATCGCCGCCCTGAAAGCTGACTTCTTGCTTCACATGGATGCCTGCTTTGTTAAATTGGGCGCGGGCATAGGGGGGATAGGTGTAATCTAAACGATCATCAAAACTTAATGGATGCGCGCCTCGGCCAATCGATTCCCCATGGGTATCAAAAACCAATAAATCTACATTGGTCAGGCCGCTTTTTTTGAGACGGGTCGCCAACTTGATGCGGATGCGCTCAATCGCCAACGATGCCGGAACTTGTCCAACGTAGCGTCCAGCATCGGAAAAACCAGTCTGGATGCACAACCGCCCTCGGCCCTTCACGTATTCGACATAGGTCTCATTTTCCAGCAATTCACTGATGATTTCATGGCCCAAATCCAAAGCCACACCGGTTTCAAACAATGGGGATATATCAATGCGCTCAGCGACACCGAACTGTTTGGCAAAGTACAACGCGGCCAGCACCGTAAACGGGGTGTTGCATTCCGCGATCAAAAACCGCACGGGTTCGTCGGCATCGACATATTTCAAGAACTGCGCCACCAACATAAACACGCGCTTGGCCGTGGTGCGTTCGTTCATGATGGACCCGAAGTTGATCTTCACTGGCTTGACGGTTTCCAACAGCTTGGCAACTTCGTTTAAATAGCGGCGGCGGCTGGCGGGGTCTTCGGGTGAGGTAGCAATGTCTATATCGTGGCGAATGGCGTTGGTCAATTGGGCCGCGTTAATGCGCATATGAGTATGGGCAAAGGACAGACCAAAATTCGCCATCTCGGCACGCAACACAGCCATTCCAGTGGCATTTTCGATACCACTGTCGATGGCTTGGGTCAGCAAATCCGTCACCTGACCAATGCTCACCAAACGCTCGCCTAAACTATCGACCAAGGCGCGACTGAATGTCCCCATTTCGTCCGTGTTATCAGGATCTTTCGCCAAACGCTCCATATCGCTGGTCACAAGATCAAGCGTGGTTTTTAACAACGTTTTCGCCGTGGCAATTTCGGGTGCATCACCCAGTACGTCTAAGCTTTGCAGATAGTCTTCCAAGGCCAACTTTTCGACGCCCATGCGCATCGACAAAGTATCGGACCAACGAATGTCGGCACGGCCATCTAAATCGTAACCAACCCAGCTGGCAACCGTCAAAAGGCGTGGCGTCAGGGTTTGCCATTGGTTCGGGAAAAATTCACGGGCAACGTCAAACACCACCGCATAGATGCGCCGAAGGGCTTTGTGAATGTTGCCGATTGCCATCAAGGCAAAACGCTGTTCGTCCATCAAGGTGATGGCCTCGGTGGACCCATGAGGCCTATCCGCAGCAATCTTAACCAACGCGTCAAGTTCAGCGGTACTCAACGCTTCGCCCGCTTCGTTCTTGCCCACCGCTAAGGTCGCCTGCAGGCGAGTCAATTCTTGGGAAACGGTAAAGGTTGGATGCGCCGTGATGACGATGCCAAAAACTTCGCGTTCAACACGGGCGCGAAACGCGTCAAACGACAACGGTTCGCCTGCTTCGTTCGTAGCTAAACCAACAAACAGCTCGCGCATACGGGCTTCGTTTTCAGCCACATCGCATTCGCCAACGTACGAGCGCAAGCGTCGCGCGCGAAACATAAAGGCATTCAAGGTCAACAAGCGCACCATATCGGATAGATCGCCCGCCCCGAGGCTCCCGTCACGGGTCATGCATGACATATGTAAGGCCATGCGCCGGGTCGGCGACTGCAGGTGATCTTCCTGGGCCTCTTTCCTGTATTGGTCAAGCTGAGCAGACAGCTCGTCGCGCAGCTTTGAGGCGGCTGGCAAATACTTGTTCGCAGCACTCTTAAAAGCGCTCGGCGTCACGGCTGTGGCGGCTGGGTGCACCATAGAAAGTCCCTATCTTCAAGAAATTGAGCCGCACGGCGACCTTGTTGGAAGAGGTTTAAGCCATGAGCAGCTATTTATCAACTGCGCTCAAACCGAGCCACCAATTCAACATGGGGGCTAAAGGTGAACTGATCGACGGGCAGAACATCAATCAGACGATAGCCACCATCGACCAAAACGCGGGCATCGCGGGCAAATGTGGCCGGATTGCAAGACACTGCGACCACCAAGGGGACCACGGACGCGGCAATTTCCACCGCTTGTTGGGCAGCCCCTATGCGCGGTGGATCAAAGACAACGGCATCAAACTTTGCCAAGGCCTTGGCTTCGATGGGTTGACGGTCCAAATCACGGACCTCTGCAACCACGCGGCCACCAAGATCGGCTCGACCCGCCGCGCGTTCCAAGGCGCGCACCGGAATCTCAAACATGTCGACCGCCCGGACCACAGCTTGGCGCGACAAAGGCAAGGTAAAGCTGCCCAGTCCGCAATACAGGTCGGCAATCCGCCCAGCACCCCCAACGCCGACCAGAACTTGGGCCAAGATCGCCTGTTCGCCTTCTACGCTGGCCTGTAAAAAGCCACCTATGGGCAATTGGACGGAAACGCCTGAAATATTCACCATAGGACTCTCGGCCTGGGCAATGGGTTCAGGTTCTGATTTTTCCTCTTTCCACGCCACCCGCGCAGCGTGGCCTGCATTGACAAAGGCGGCAATGGCTTCGCGGGCTCCAAGATCAGGGGATTTTCCGCCTTCAATCAAGACGTCCACACCATTTTCACAACCTGTGGCAAAAATCCGCGCCCGCACGCCGTCTTCTAGAACCTCAGCCAGCAAGACTTTCAACGGGTCCATGACAGCGACCAATGACTTCACCAACAAGGGGCAGACGTCAATTTCTTGAATGTCGTGGCTGGCGCGGGCATTAAAGCCAAAGCGCAGCTTCTTGCCATTTTTCTGGGCCGTAAACGTCACCCGACGGCGCGTTCCTGGGCCAACCAATACCGGGTCTAAGACAGCCACATCTAAAAAACCGCGTTGGGCGAGAACCCGAGCCACCCGCGCGCGTTTCCATTCGCTATAGGCCGTGGGGCTTAGGTGTTGCAGTTGACAGCCCCCACAGCGACCAAAATAGGGGCACGGCGGGGTCATCCGTTGTGCCGATGGCTCTAAGACGTCTAAAAGTTCACAGCTTAGACCTTCACCCTGACGTTTTCCGGTCTTGATGCGTATTTTTTCCCCACCCAGGACGCCGGGTATATAAAGTGTCTTACCCGCCCATTTGGCAATCCCATCGCCTTGCGCGCCAAGTTCGTCGACGACCACCTCTAAAATTTCGACATCAACCGCACTTTGGCGGGCCGAGCCACGCTTGCGCCCGCGTCCAGACCCACCCCGACCTTTAGACCGGTTTTGCGGACGGCGGCTCATAAAGGTGCCTTACGAATGTCGGCTACAAATTTGCGAAAGGCCTGATCAATGGCGTGTTCCAGAGCCACGGCCCCGTCTTGAACCCGGTCTTTGTCCGCAGGAACTTCGATCCGATACTCGTTGAGCACCATAATCTTGCCATCGCTTTCGCGGCGTAACGACAATTCAAATATCACCAAGCCCGCAGGTTTGCTGCCACGCAGCGTTTCCATGCGCAACACATGCCCCGTCACGGTGTAATCCGGCGTCACCCGCAGTTCCGGTGTGACCACCTGCGCCGCCACCTTGGTCGAACGTAGATAAGACACCAATGCGGTTTGCAACAAGATCGGCGGCGATTCAATCCAGAAATGATAGTGGTATTCGGTGACCGCATTCGAGCCGCGATCCGACATCAGCAAAGGACGATTGCCCAACGAGCCAGACGCCGCAAACCGAGCCACCTCAACCACGCCATCAAGCGCCTGATTTCCAGGTTTTTCGGCCATGGGCGAAATTCGGTAAAACGAATCGTCCGGCACCGGGGGCGGACTCGCACAGGCAGACAAGAACCCAAGCCCCAACAATCCGGCTCCACAGACGCTCATCATACGTTTTGATATAAGTTTCATCATCATTTCCCCGTCATTCTCTTAGTTTCCACCCTTATCCTTTGGTGCGCCGCCAGACAGCAGAACACTTGGATTTTTGCGGATTTCGCGTGAGAATTCATACATGTTGCGTGCCGTACCTTCGATGTTTTGGTTCACCGAATCAATGTGGCGCGATAAGGAGTCGGTCACACGCCGTAAATCTTCAATAGATTTTCGGACATTGGCCTGGTTATCGCCCAAAATGCTTTCGCTTTTCGACAACATGCTATCAAGCTTACCCCGTGTTTCGTTCAAGTCCTTAGACAAAGTGGCAAAATTCGCCGCCGAAACATCAACATTTTCGGTAATCGAGGGAATTTGCTCATTCAATTGATCGGCCAATCTGGCAAACGTCTGGACCATACGCGTTCCGTCTTCATCAACCAGAGTGCCAACCTTGTTCACGGTCCCAGCCAAGGATTCAACGGTTGTGTTGATGGTTTTAAGCAACGGGCGAATATCATTTTCTGCAATGTTTGAGACCTGTCCCGCCATTTCGCCGACCACGGCAAACAGGTCGGCAGCCTCATGGCCCGGTACCAAGGAACCGGGTTTTAGAGGTTTGGGGCTAGAGCCTGCATCAATGTTAATGGTAATCGCCGACAACAGCCCCGCCGCGCCAATGCGCGCCACACTATCATCGGGGATTTTCCAGCCCTCATGAACCGTATAATCGACCTTAAACAGCATCGCCCCGCCTTCGGCAACGGGGGTCACGTCTTCCACTTGGCCAATGGGATAGCCTTCGTATAAAATCAAGGTGCCGAATTTGACCCCAGTGACGTTTTTGTAGACGGAAAAGTAATCATCAGTCGATCCCGTGCGTCCCGTTAGCAGAGCAATTGACACCACCAAGCCTATCAAGAAAATCGCAACGAAGCCCCCCGCCGCGACATAATTAATCCGTGCCGTATTCATCTAGACATTCCTTCTGCTTCCAACTTTTCGCCCATCAAGCGCCGCAGATATTCATCCGCATCGAGTTCCGCTTCTTCCGAGCGACGATTGAGAAGATTTTGAATTCGCTCGCTCGGGTGTTTTTTAAGTTCAGCCACCGTGCCCACAAACAAGATATTGCCCTTGTCTAACACCGTAATGCGATCGGCAATTTTAAACGCGCTTTCCAATTCATGGGTGACCACACAAATGGTCATGCCCATGGCGTCACGCAGACGCAAGATTAAATCATCCAATTGAGACGACACCACCGGATCAAGCCCCGCCGAGGGTTCATCAAAAAACAATATCCGAGGGTCCATGACAATCGCCCGCGCCACAGCAGCCCGTTTGATCATGCCACCCGACAATTCCGACGGCATCAGGTCTTCAAAGCCAGCCAATTCCACGACCTCTAGCTTCATCCGCGCCATAATTTGCATGGTCATGCGGTCCAGCTTGGTGTGTTCATAAAGCGGCAACATGATGTTTTCACCGACCGTCATGGAACTGAACAAGGCCCCGGCCTGAAACGTCACGCCCAGTTTCTTACGCAGATTGAACAAATCCTTTTGCGGCAGTTTCCAAACGTCTTGATCCAAAATCTTAATCACGCCAGAGGTTGGTCGCTGCAACGCCATCAAATGGCGCAAAAAAGTAGACTTGCCCGACCCAGACCCGCCCATAATGACCATGATCTCGCCTTGCACGATATCAACATCAACGCCGTTGAGAATTTGCCGGGTGCCATAGTGAGTCACCAGATCGCGAACCTCGATCACGGTGGGGGCTTTGGGGGCTTCGGTCATGATCTGCTCCTCACAACGTTGCCACAAGGGCGAACAGCATATCGGTCACCACGATGGCTGAGATGCATTGCACCACCGCGCGGGTGGTGGCTTTACCCACACCTTCAGCACCCCCCTTGACCATGAACCCGTTGATCACCCCGATCAATGCGATCAAAATGCCGAAGATAGCGCTTTTGCCCAGGCCATGAAGCAAATCGTTCACCGACAAAATGCTGATGGTTTGATCCATAAAGGCGGCCAGCGACATACCTAAAGCAAAATTAACGTAGGCACCCGCCGCCCACAGACCGACCACCATGGACATAAACGTTAAGGCTGGCACCATAATCAGCGCCGCCAGCAAGGAAGGGACCACCAAAAAACGGACCGGGTTAATACCCATAACTTCCAAGGCATCAATTTCTTGATTGATTTGCATGGTGCCAAGACGGGCGGATAAAGCCGACCCGGACCGACCCGCGACCAAAATACCGGTAATCAAGGGGGCAAACTCACGGACCATGGAAAACGCGACGCCAAACACAACGTGGCCTTCGGCGCCAAAGATTTTCAAACTGTAAATGCCTTGGATCGCCAGCATAGCGCCGATGGCTGCGGCCATGATGCCGACAATACCAATGGCGCGCACGCCAATTTCCATCATTTCGGCAAACAGCGCACCGATGCGTACGGGCTGGCCGATGCGCTGGCCCCAAGCCAACCAGTAGAGGCTTTCCACCATCAAGGTGCCATATCGACCGAGTTCTTCCAGCGCAGCCTCGGACATGCGGCCGAGTCGATCAAAAAACCGCAGAACGATATTTGCTTTAGCCCGCTCACTCATTGAGTTACCCCATCCCCACCAAGTCTAGCCCACATTAGGCTAAGGCGGCTATAGCTTCTTCGACGGTGCCATGAATGACAAACACTTGATCCAAACGCGCCAGTTTCAACACCCGTAACGGCGTTTCGCCAACATTGGCCAGCGTGAAGGTTTGGCCCCGAGACTTCGCATTTTGGAACGCTTCGACCAGCGATGCCACACCCGAACTATCAATGTACGCGACTTGCGACAAATCCACCACCACGGCCTGGCTGCCCAAGATGCATTCCAACAGCGCGTCACGGACGCGTGGCGAAGTGCTTAAATCCACTTCGCCGGAAATGGCGATGACTTTGACGTTTCCTTGCTCTGAACTGTTAATTTCCATTATTTTCCCCATTCTTCATTTTCAAAAACATCATTATTTTACGGCATTGTGCGGAATGGATTTTTTCAATCGCAGCAGATTACCTTGTCCATCGGGTGGCGGTAAATAGTCCATTGCATCCATAACTTCGCGAATAAAATGTACGCCCAACCCACCGGGTCGGACATCGTTCAAATCTCGCGGTTTGATGTTGCTTTCATCAACGGGCGGGGCAAAGTCTCGGATCAAAATGCGATAGTCGCCATTTTCACGCTGCACCTCGACCACCATATCCCCATCTAAGTCCCCCACATAAGCATGGCGCACCACATTTTGACACGCTTCATCAACGGCCAACACGATGTCTTGGGTTTGTTCTTTGGAAAACCCACTTAAATGAGCCGAAGCCTCAACCGCGCGCCGGACCAAAATCAAACTTTGTGGTCGCGCTGGTAAGCTGAGCTTACACAACGAGCCAATAAGCGGTTGGTCTGTCTGCTGTTCTTCTTCAGTACGGGCTTGTTTCTGTCCGCACCGCGCTTTGGCGTTGGCCCCATCGTCAATCACCAAGATGGTTATATCATCGCGCAGGGGTTCATCACTTTTGGTTAGGCACTCTGCCACGCGGTCAATGCGGTCGGTACCATTCAGGCCGGCTTTCAAGCCCTCAACGATCATCGTCTGCAGACCATCAACGCCCAGTTCCTGTTTGTCCGCGATGTAACCTTCGGTAACACCATCGGTGAATATATAAAGAGAGCCGCCATCAAGATAGAGAACATCTTCAGGGACTGGGCCGCCGCCTGTGAGCTCAATTGGAATGCCGACAGGTGGTGATCCTGCCTCTAAAGCTTCAAAGGTTCCATCTTCTTTGTGCAAGAGCGGCGGTTCATGCCCTGCGTTGGCCATCACCACCCGCCCGGTCACCGGGTCATAGACCCCCGCCACCATGGTCACGAACATGCCGCGCATACTGGTTTCACAAACTTCTGCATTGATTCGTTGCAGCAAACGACCTGGACGCAAGTCTTCTTTGCCTAAACACCGAAACAGGCTGGCTGATTTTGCCATCAATAAGGCTGCGTTCATGCCTTTGCCCGACACATCGGCCAAGGTAAACGCAATGCGCCCATCAAAAAGCGTGAAGTGGTCAAAGAAGTCGCCCGACACGACCCGCGCCGGACGGTTTACACCCGAGACCGGGAAGTTTGCATCTCCCGGTGGCGGCAACAAGCCGCGTTGAATTTCAGCAGCCCGTTCAAGTTCTCGCCGCATCACTTCTTTTTCAGCCAATTGACGGCTCATACGCGCGTTGTGAATCGCCAATGCGGCCGAGGCGGCCAAAACTTCTAAAAACTTCAAGTCATCATCGGCAAACAAGCCCTGGGCATCTGCTTTGTTGACCAGTTCAATGGCCCCGATGCGTTCTTCTTCTTGCGCCGCACCGCGGACCACCATGGGCGCACACAGAATGGATTTGGTGGTAAAGCCACTTTGTTGATCGAGGCTGTTTTGAAAACTTTGGTCCAAGGACACGTCCCGAACCATTTCTGACACGTTGCCCGCAACCGAACGTCCAACGATGCCCTGATCCGCGCCCACAGAAAGTCCCAGGATGTCGACCGGGCCATGGCTGGCGTGACAAACAAGGTTTTCTGCTGCGTTATCCAAAAGAAACAGGGCGCCGCCTTCGGCCCCAACAAGTGTGGCAATGCGGGACAAGGCCCGCGCCATGGTGGCTTCAATGTCTTGGGATGCGGCAAAATCTCGCCCCATTTGCGCCAATAAGTCCAATTGTTCGCTCAACGCATCCCCCCCCTTAAGGTCTTATTCGTACATCTTATATAAGGGACTCGCGGCAAAGATGGTGTTTTTTTTTGAGTATTTTTCCCAACAAACATCAAAATACGTAAATTAGATTATTTTTTTATCCCCCCCCCTTGCACAGGGAAGAATAGGGGCTAATGGCCCGGAAATTGTGGCATTACGGCCATATTTCAAATTGATAGCATTCGCAATAGTGTGTTTTTTTGTAAGGTCATGAAAGACAAACGATTGACACTTGCGCGGCAACATAATATTGAGGTCACTGTAATTCCCTAGCTACCTGGGGGTTTTTCGCATATTAACGCTCTCTCTGCACACTGTTCGTGTAGAGACCCTGTAATAACTACTACGTCCGATTTTTTGGGGAGGGACTATGACTACAGACGCAAATACCGCCCATGTGCATGAGCATCATTGGGAATGGAGCTGGGCTCCGCTTTTAGTGGTAGCTGGAATTTTTTTCCTGCTGCCTGTCGCATTTTCTACATACTTCGTCTATGAAAACATGATGCTAACCTCGGTCTTCGCTGGCCTGGGTACTGTCTTGCTTCTCGTTGGCTGCGCTATGTGGACAAATGAAGGCCTTACACAAGTACCGCTGATTTCTGGTGTTGCTAACATTGGCCTACCAATCTTTATCCTTTCGGAAGTGTTCATCTTCTTGTCGCTGTTCATCAGCTACTGGATGTTGCGCCTTGGTTTCGAAGTATGGCCGCCTGAAGGTACGCCACACATCGACAAGACGTTGCCACTTA
>Ga0316203_1000335_pt1 | contig 66007 bp, 62 predicted proteins | sample 6monrhotite_MG_FD_204940 | JGI IMG/M metagenome (GOLD analysis project Ga0316203, IMG submission 204940) | Microbial mat bacterial communities from mineral coupon in-situ incubated in ocean water Damariscotta River, Maine, United States -... | ecosystem: Environmental > Aquatic > Marine >... | reverse complement strand
CAACTCCCGCAGGAGCATGTGCAGGGTAAGGTCCGGCTTCTCCTCAAGTCGGGCCAGCAACCAGTCTCGCTCTCCGGTGAGCCGCAGCGGATTGTTCCCGCCCCGCGCCAATGCTGCTGCGCTACCAGTTTCCCGGTGACGGCGGACCCAACGGATCGCGCTCGACACGCTCACGCCAAAGACCTTTGCCGCAGCCCGACAGCTCTGACCAGACAAAACACACAAAACGACACGTTCTCGTAAATCAAGGGAATAGGATCGGGACATAAAGGCTGACCTCCTTCATCAGCCTCTATCTTGAATCACATTTCAACACAAATGTGAATCCCCTTTATGAATCAGATCAACTCAGAAAAACTCTATTGTTGCGCTTAACAGCTATGGGCACAATTTGGGCACACTCGGGCTAGAAAGCCCAAAAGAAGGCGAGCCCCCAAACGGACAAAACCCCAAGGTTTCCCTTGGGGTTTTGCCAAAAAAATTTGGTGGAGCCGATCGGGATCGAACCGACGACCTCAACACTGCCAGTGTTGCGCTCTCCCAACTGAGCTACGGCCCCGAAATATTTTTAACCTGTCGGCGTTGGGTCCGCCGGAGCGGAAAATACGGTTGCTGGCCCTCCATTGGCAAGCAAAAACCGGGGGACACACGAATTTAAGTCGATCAACCGGTTTCGGCGTCCCCTACGATCAGTCTTTGCCGTCTTCAATTCCGAGATCTATATGCTCTTTGACTTCCGACATGTCGTCATCATCCGTGCCGAGGTCGGATGCGTCTTCTATCAAATCGTCATCCTCTTCTTCATCATCAAGGACAACGGCGTCATCCTCGTCATCAAGGACATCAATATCCTCGAGATCTTCAAGTTTTGCACTGTCTTTGCTTTCCGCAGGGCTTTCATCTGCAGGTTTAATCTTTTCGGCAACGCTCCTGCGCCCTTTTGTAACCGCAACCACTTCCGTATCGCATTTTGGGCAAACGGCCGGGTTACGGTTAAGATCAAAAAATGGGGAGCCACAGCTCTGACAGACGTGTTTTTTTCCCAAATCCGGTTTAGCCACGCTTATATCTCCGACTGGATCGTTTCACCAATAATGTGCCAATTGCCATTTTCAGACGCGTCTGTCAAAACCAAAAATACGGAATTTACATTTTTCATGAAATCCGCAGCCCCCGCGCCCGCCGATAAGATGTATACAAAGTCTGTCACCCCTCCCCAATCCATGCTAGAGAGCGGCCCAGATGAGGGTATACACAGATCACACAAAGGGGCACTCGGTTGAGCGCTATTCGTTCACACAAGTCATCTCCACTTACCGGCAACGTCCAGGTTCCCGGCGATAAATCCATCTCCCATCGGGCGCTGATGCTGGGCGGCGTCGCCATAGGCGAAACCCATATCGAAGGACTGCTCGAAGGCGAGGATGTCCTGGCGACAGCCGCGGCCATGCGAGCACTTGGGGCGCAGATAAGCCGTACTGAAGATGGGGTCTGGCGGGTAACCGGGCGGGGGGTTGGCGGTTTGATTGAACCCGCCCAGGTTCTTGATCTGGGAAACTCGGGGACGGCCGTGCGTTTGCTCATGGGGCTGGCTGGCGGACACGCCTTTTCTTCGACCTTCACCGGCGATGCCTCGCTTTGCCGTCGCCCCATGGAACGGATCATGGCGCCGCTTCGCGAGATGGGGATTCAGTTCACATCGCGCGACGGTGACCGTCTGCCAACCACCGTAACCGGCCCCCAAACCGTCTTGCCGATTGAATATACCCTGCCGGTGGCCTCGGCTCAGGTAAAGTCCGCCATCCTGCTGGCGGCTCTGAATGCTCCTGGCGACACCACCATCATCGAACCCCAGCCGACGCGGGATCATTCCGAACTGATGCTTCGCCATTTTGGCGCCAAGGTCGCCGTTTCGGACCTCCAAGACGGCGCGCGGCGGATCACGCTGTCGGGCCAACCGGAACTTGAAGCGGCGGACATCGTTGTCCCCGCTGACATCTCATCGGCGGCGTTTCCCATGGTCGCCGCCCTGCTGGTGCCGGGCTCATCGATCCGGTTGCAGGGCGTCGGCGTAAACCCGTTAAGGGCCGGATTGATCGCCACGCTGAAGGAGATGGGGGCATCCATTTCCATGGAAAACCAGCGCGGCGGCGACGGCGATCCGCTGGCCGACCTGATCATTGCCGCGGGTCCCTTGAGAGGCGTCGATGTGCCTGGCGAACGCGCGCCCTCAATGATCGATGAATACCCGATTCTGGCCGTTGCCGCGGCCCTGGCGACCGGGACGACGCGGATGAGCGGATTGGCGGAACTTCGGGTCAAGGAAAGCGACCGGTTGGCGGCCATGTCCAAGGGACTGGCCCAGGCGGGCGTCGAGGTGGAGGAGAGCGAGGATTCCCTGATCGTTCACGGCACCGGCAAGGCGCCAAAAGGCGGCGCTTTGATCGATGCCAATCTCGATCATCGCATCGCCATGGCGTTCCTCGTGCTCGGCATGGTCAGTGATCAGCCGATGACAATTGATGACGAAGCGCCCATCAACACCAGCTTCCCCGGCTTCACCGAACTGATGAACGGCCTCGGCGGTACAATGCGTAGCGTAACATAGGGCCTAGCGTAACATAGGTTTTGTTCTGAGATAAATTGTAGGGTTTGACAGATGATCATCGCGATTGATGGACCGGCGGCCGCCGGCAAAGGTACCATGGCCCGACGCATGGCCAAACATTTCAACCTTGTCTATCTGGATACCGGGCTGCTTTATCGCGCCGTCGGCAAAAAGGTGCTGGATCAAGGAGGCCGTCCGGAAGATCCGGATTTCGCAACCTCGGTCGCCGAGGCCCTTGTGGTCGACGACCTGCAGGACGGTGGCCTGCGCACGGAAGACGTCGGCCAGGCGGCATCCAAGATTTCCGCCGTCCCCGGCGTGCGGGCGGCCCTGTTGCAGTTTCAGCGCGATTTCGCCGCCACCCCGCCAAAAGGCAAAAACGGCGCCGTTCTTGATGGCCGTGACATCGGCAGCGTTGTCTGCCCCGATGCGCCGGTCAAGCTGTTCGTTACGGCAAGCGCGGAAGTCCGGGCCGAACGGCGATTAAAGGAGTTGCTTGGCCGGGGCAGTGAAGCTATATATGCCCGCGTTCTGGAAGATATGAAGGAGCGTGATGCGCGTGATTCGTCACGGGCGACGGCTCCTCTGGAGCCCGCCGAAGACGCAAAGCTGCTCGATACCAGTGATCTGGATGCCGAACAGGCCTTCGCCGAAGCTCTTGAATTCATCAATTCCAGGATTTAAGGAAACCTCATAAAAGAGGTCACACGTCACCCCGCGCTGGCAATTCCGCCGGAATTTGCGGATCTGGATTAACTTTGAGACCACCGGAACCAACCGGTTGGCCAGAAAACACTCGAAAGGAAGACCCGATGGCTCCAGCCAAAGAGACCGCCGCTGGCGGCACTGAACTCCCCCCCATTACAGAAAATTTCGCAGACCTTTTAGAAGAATCCATTGGCGAACAAGGCTTCGAAGGCCGCGTGCTGAAAGGCATCGTACTGGCCATTGAAAACGACGTCGCCGTTGTCGATGTCGGCCTGAAATCTGAAGGGCGTGTGCCGCTGAAAGAATTCGGCACCCCAGGTCAGGATCTCGTTCTTAACGTCGGCGACGATGTCGACGTTTATGTCGAACGTTACGAAGATCGCGAAGGCGTCATCCGCCTGAGCCGGGAAAAGGCCCGCCGCGAGGAAGCCTGGATCGAACTGGAAAAATCCTTCGCCGACAATGTCCGGGTGAACGGCGTTATCTTTGGTCGCGTCAAAGGCGGCTTTATTGTCGACCTCGCCGGTGCTGTCGCCTTCCTGCCGGGTTCTCAGGTTGATATCCGTCCGGTTCGCGACATCGGCCCGTTGATGGGAACCCCGCAACCGTTCCAAATTCTGAAAATGGACGCGCAGCGCAACAACATCGTCGTTTCGCGCCGCGCCGTGCTTGAAGAAAGCCGCTCGGAAGCCCGTTCGGAGCTGATTTCGCAGCTGACCGAAGGTCAAGTCCTCGACGGCGTGGTCAAGAACATCACCGATTATGGCGCATTTGTCGATCTCGGTGGCGTCGACGGCCTGCTGCACGTTACCGATATTGCCTGGAAGCGCATCAATCACCCGTCAGAAGCATTGCAGATCGGCGAAACCATCAAGGTTCAGGTGATCCGCTTCAACGCCGAAACCCAGCGCATCTCCCTTGGCATGAAACAGCTTGAGGCTGATCCCTGGGAAGGTGTCGGGGCCAAATACCCGAACGGCACCCGCTTCACCGGGCGTGTCACCAACATCACCGATTACGGTGCATTTGTTGAGCTGGAAGCCGGAGTCGAAGGTCTTGTTCACGTCTCCGAAATGAGCTGGACCAAGAAAAATGTTCATCCGGGCAAAATCGTCTCCACCTCTCAGGAAGTGGAAGTTACGGTTCTGGATGCCGATCCGGAAAAACGCCGGATTTCCCTTGGCCTCAAACAGTGCATGGACAATCCTTGGGATTCCTTCGCGGCTGGTCATCCGGTCGGAACAGAAGTTGAGGGTGAAGTGAAGAACATCACCGAATTCGGCCTGTTCATCGGCCTCGACGGTGAAATCGACGGCATGGCCCATCTTTCCGACCTGAGCTGGGACAAGACGGGCGAAGAAGCCCTGGCCGATTATAGCAAAGGCGATACGGTTCACGCCAAGGTCCTTGATGTGGATGTTGAAAAAGAACGTATCTCGCTGGGCGTCAAACAGCTTAGCGAAGACCCGTTTGAATCCGGTGCCGGCGATCTGAAAAAAGGCGCGGTTGTAACCTGCACGGTTACCGCCATCGTCGACAATGGCATCGAGGTTATGGTCAACGATCAGGTTCAGGGATTTGTGCGCAAATCCGAATTGAGCCGCGAACGGTCCGAACAGCGCCCAGACCGGTTTGCCACAGGCGAAAAACTGGATGCCAAGATCACTCAGATCGACAAGTCCGGTCGCCGCCTGACACTGTCCGTCAAGGCCCTTGAGGCTCAGGAAGAAAAAGCCGCGATGAAGGCTTACGGGTCTTCTGATTCAGGCGCGTCTCTTGGCGATATTCTGGGTGCGGCTCTTGCTGAAAAGGCCGGCTCGGCTGCGGCGGAGCAAAAGGAAGAGAAAAAGCCCGCTAAGAAAGCCGCTCCCAAAAAGAAGGTTGAGGCGGAATCCGACGCTGAAACCGGCGATGACGCGGCGGAGAAAAAGCCCGCTAAAAAGTCTGCCGCATCCGCCGATGGCGACGTTACCGACGATGTTGACGGAGAAGAAAAACCGGCCAAGAAGAAGGCCGCTCCCAAAAAGGCCAAAGCCAAATCAGATGATGAGGCGGCTGAAGCCCCAACCACGGATGGCGAAGACGCCTGATCGTTTGAAATGCGGTTTCGTTCAGGCCCGTTCCTGAACGAAACCGCGGGACGCTAAAGAATGACAATACAGTCAGATGCAATCATAGACCGGCGCCGACTGAAGCGGCGCCTGGTCTTTTGGCGGGTCGTCGCCGTCAGCGCCGTCGCCCTGGCGATTGTCATAGCGGTTGGCCGTATTGGCGTATTTTCCCACCAGAAAGATCATGTCGCCAGGATTGCCATTGAGGGCATTATTCTGGATGACCTTGTCCGCGATAACGCTCTGACAGAGGTTGCCCGCGATGACAGTGTAAAGGCGCTGATTGTCACCATCGACAGCCCCGGCGGAACCTTCGTCGGCGGAGAATCGCTCTACAATCAGCTTCGCCGGATTAGCGCCGACAAGCCGGTTGTGGCGCTGATGGGCGGAACCGCGACATCGGCGGCCTATATGGCCGCCATCGGCACGAACCGCGTATTCGCCCGCGCCGGGACACTGACCGGTTCAATCGGTGTCATTCTGCAAACAGCTGATATTACAGAACTTTTAACCAATATAGGGGTCAAGCCCGAGATTGTTAAAAGCGGCCCCCTTAAGGCGCAGCCCAACCCAATGGAACCCTTCAGCGATCAAGCGCGGGTCGCCATCGAGTCCGTCGTCGCAGACTTTTTCGAACAATTCGTCGACATGGTTGCGGCGCGCCGCAATCTGGATCGGGCAACCGTCCTGAGCCTTGCGGATGGGCGTGTTTTTTCCGGTCGGCAGGCAAAGTCACATGGCCTTGTTGATGCCATGGGCTCACTTGAAGAAGCGCGCAGTTGGCTGGCCGAGACGAAAAAAATTCCTGCTGACCTACCTGTCGTAGATGTTGACATATCTCACGACGATGAACCCTGGCGCAATCTCGTCAGTGGACTGGTTGGAAAAACGCTTCTTTCAGAACGACTTAGACTTGACGCAGTGATGTCTCTTTGGCACCCTGCAATAAGATAATGACAGTTTTAGTAAAAAGCCTTCGCCTCCCTGACGACGGGACCGGAGAAACAGAGGAGCGTTTATGACCAAATCCGAATTGATTGCGCTTCTGGCCGCTGAGAACCCGCTTTTGTATCAGCGTGACGTAGAACGCATTGTTACCACCATCTTTGAAGAAATCACCTCTGCGCTGGCGAACGGTGATCGGGTCGAACTTCGTGGCTTCGGCGCCTTTTCGGTGAAGGAACGCGGTGCCCGGACCGGTCGTAACCCACGTACCGGCGAGGCCGTCAAAGTTGATGAAAAATACATCCCGTATTTCAAAACCGGAAAACAGCTTCGCGAACGCCTGAACACCGACACGTAAAACCGTCATCTGTCCGATTTTCATCCAATGGGGACAACACCATTGAGCAAGTTCTTATCCTGGGTTATCTCGATCCCCCTGGCCCTGGTGATCATCATTTTTTCGCTGGTCAATCGTGAGGCGGTCACCGTCAGTTTCTGGCCGTTTCCGGCAGCGATGGACATTCCCCTGTTCGCGCTGATACTGGCCACCCTGATGGTCGGTATTTTATGGGGCGGCCTGGCGGCCTGGCTAGCGGCAGGCCGGGCCAGAAAGCGCGCCCGGGAAATGAGCCGCCGGGCGGACACCGCCGACATGGAGATCCGTCATCTGGAAGACCGCAATGCGCGCCTCCAGCGCGATCTCGAAACCACCCGAACGCCCCCCGACAGGGCGCTACTGGCCCCCGCCGACGCCGCCTGACCGCCCTGCGATCTAAAAATCCGGCCCTTTCAACCGGAGCTCCGCTTTTTCAGTTTGCTGCGCTTTATATTGCACTCAGTTGGTGCAGCAAATTATGATTTTTCAAGGACTTGGCCAATTAAATCGCCGGAATTTGAAGATTGTTCTGACGACAGGCCGCAACCAGGGTATTGCGCAGCAAACAGGCGATGGTCATCGGACCAACACCGCCGGGGACGGGGGTAATTGCCCCGGCAACTTTACTGGCCTCGGGGAAGTCAACATCACCAACGAGGCGGGTTTTGCCCTCGCCTTTCTCTGGCGCATCGATACGGTTGATACCAACATCGATAACGGTGGCGCCGGGTTTGATCCAGTCGCCCTTGACCATCTCCGCCCGGCCGACCGCCGCCACCAGGATATCCGCCTCGCGGCATCGGGTTTCCAAATCCCGAGTTCTCGAATGCGCGATGGTAACCGTACAGCTTTCCGCCAGCAGCAGCGCCGCCATCGGTTTGCCGACAATGTTGGAGCGCCCAAGCACCAGCGCCCGCTTGCCGGACAAATCACCCAAGGCGTCTTTTAACATCATCATGCAGCCGTAGGGCGTGCACGGGACCATTGCATCGGCCCCGGTCCACAACCGCCCGACATTGATGACATGAAAGCCGTCAACATCCTTGTCCGGGTTGATGGCGGCCAGCACCTTGCCTTCGTCGATATGATCAGGAAGGGGCAGTTGAACGAGAATACCATGAACCGCATCATCCGTGTTCAGGCGCTCGATCAGGGCGAGCAGTTCGTCTTCCGGCGTCAACGCATCCAGCTTATGTTCAAAGCTCTGCATGCCGGCCTCTAGCGTCTGCTTGCCTTTGGAGCGCACATAGACCTGACTGGCCGGGTCCTCACCGACCAGGACGACCGCCAGCCCCGGTGTCAAACCGTGATCCGCCTTGAGGACGGCGACTTCGGCGCCGACGCGTTCGCGTACACCGGAGGCGAAGGCCTTGCCATCAATAATTTTCGATTCAGACATTGTGTTCGTTACTCCTTTAGCAGTTCACGGGCCCAGATCAGCAAATCGGCATATCGCTTGTTTATGTCCCCGTCGACATTCAGCACCTTGTTGCGATCCTTATCCCCACGGATCAACGACAGCGAAGTTTTGGGAATTCGCCAGCTTTTGGCAAGCAGCTTGATCATCGCCTTGTTTGCCCGACCTTGTTCTGGAACCGCCGTAACTGCTATCCGTAATACGCCATTTCCTTGGGCGTCGGCGACGACACCATTGATGCGATCCGTTGCCGCATTAGGGGTGAGGCGAACGGATACCCGAACCCCCTTATCCGTTTTCTCAAATGGAGACGGTCGCTCAACCAAGATTGTAGAGCAACCTCACGATAACGCCGCGCAGGAACATCACGCCCAGGATCACCACCAGGGGTGAAAGATCAAGCCCCCCAAGATTTGGCAATACCCGACGAATGGGCGCCAGGAGCGGTTCGGTCAGGCGGTACGTCAGATCGCCGATCATATGAACGAAGCGATTATAGGAATTGACCACATTAAACGCGATCAGCCAGCTCAGGATCACACCAATGATGATAACCCATACATAGAGGTTGAGAACAACCAGGATAACCTGAAGCAGCGGGCCCAAAACAATGTCCATGGTGTAAGCGGTCCTGACGATTGAAACTGGCCATAAAGTAACCACCGCACTCGCCCCGCGCAAGGGCAGGAAACGATTTTCCGACCGTCTGCGTCTTGACAAACCGGCGGACTGAATCTCATTATCCCGCGACCGCCGGGACGCTCCTGGCGGGCACACATGGTAACGGGGCCGTAGCTCAGTTGGGAGAGCGCGTCGTTCGCAATGACGAGGTCGTCGGTTCGATCCCGATCGGCTCCACCATTACTTTCCACTAATCGGCGACGTCCGCCGCACAGCGCGGGTTACGACGCCTTGCGGCGATGTTTATTTTCCGGCTGGTTAACCCGCTTGAAATGGTCCGGGTGCAGGGCGTACTCGACGACTTCTTCGAGATGTTCGAAGTGCATCTGGTGCAGAAACCCGTGAACACTGGCGGGACGAATCGCTTCTTCATGATCGGGATGCTTGATCAACAGGGTGCAAGCCGCGCCAAGCAGGCAAGCGGTGGCGCAGATCGAGAAGGCCAGCGGGAAGTTGCCCAAGTCACCCAACACGCCGCCCAAGATCGGCCCGGCGATACCGCCAACACCATAGGACAGGAAAATGAACGGGTAATTCTGGCCCACCCGGTCATTGCCGAAGATATCGGCTGTGAGCGTCGGGAACAGGGCAAAATTTCCACCGAAGTTAAAGCCGATCAGCATGGCCCCCAAATACAACAGATATTCGTTCCCGGCCATCCCGGTAAAGGCAAACAGAAAGGCCGCCTGGGTCATCGTCATCAACACCACCGAACGCCGCCGCCCGATCCTGTCACTAAGCGTCCCCCAGGCGATGCGCCCGATTCCATTGGCCAGGCTGAAAAACACGGCCATTGCCGTGCCCGCGATGGCACTGGCCTCAATCTCATTATAGCCCGCGGCCTGCAGAGCCTCCATCGGGTAAAGTTTCATCAGACCGATCGACATCAGCCCGGCCCCCGCACTCACGGCGAACGTCAGAAAGATCAGGGAAAATTGCGGAGTGCGCAGCATTTCGGACACAGTGTAGTTCTGTTTACCCTTAGCCGCAGCCGGGGCCGTGGCGACGAAACCTTCCGGTGCCCAGCCCTTGGGCGGCATGACCATCCACAGGCTGCCAATCAGGGTCAGGGCGGTGAACGTCGCACCGTAAATCAGAAACGTCGTCGACAGGCCATGAAGCTCAATCAAATGACCCCAGGCCCCGGCCATCTTGACCCAGCCCATGGCGCCGAAACCAAAACCGGCGACCGCCAATCCGGTAATCAGTCCTTTTTTATCCGGAAACCAGCGCATGCCGACGGCGATTGGGACGATATATCCCAAACCAATTCCGGCGCCTCCGATCACACCAATTCCCAGGCACACGGCCCAGAATTCCGTGCCGCCCAGAAATCCTGCCAGTGCATATCCGGCACCCAGCGTCAGCCCGCCGGCCATGGCGAGTTTGCGCGGTCCCAGTTTGGCCATGGCCTTGCCCGCGAAGATCATGGCCAATGCGAACGTTCCGAGACTGATCGCAAAAACCACCTGGGTTTCCATCTTGCTCCAGCCGGCAACTTTAAGGGCCGGGGTGAATACGGACCAGGCGTAGATGGCGCCCAGGTTTAGCTGGATAAGGATAGCCCCCAGAACGACAAACCAGCGATTGGGGAAACGTTCAGTCTGCATTGATCCATACTCCATACGCGATGTAAAACTCACCCCTCCCTGCTCGTGGCGGGATGCATGTATTTAGATGGGTTTGTGGGCCTGTCAGGATATAAATGAGAGAGCGAGCCTGCTTTCCTTAAGGCCAGCCCGTGCCGAATTCGTGACACCTGCCATTTGATACTCCTGATCCAGTTAGGATTTTATTGCTTCACTCAGCACTTTATACATTGTCAGGCGCTGATCGAAAATGACCTCAATCAAATTGAGGGCCTTGAACTGGCTTGCGTGTTGAACTGACCCTGCCCCTTTCTGCGGATCACAGTTGTGTGAGGTGGAAATCTGCCGATTGTAAGGTGGGGCAAGGATAACTATCTTGTCAAATCGTTTGCTGTGTGCTCGGGTATGCACCGTCGCCGCCGATTCGGATGGGTCTTTTTCTAATCGTCTTCGCCACAAGGAATTTTCATATGCGCAAATACCTGTTTGGTACCATGCTGGCCATCTTCACCCTTTCCCTTGGAACCCTGGCGGCAATGCCCGCCAACGCCGGCAACGACGGGCTGATCGTCATGCAAAGCGACTTTGGCGTCATCAAGACCCTTGACCGGCTTGGCATCGCGCTTGAAAGAAAAGGCATCAGGGTATTTGCACGCATCAATCACGCAAAAGGCGCTAAAAGCGTCGGCCTGAAACTCCCCCCGACGGCTGTGATCATTTTTGGTTCACCGAAAATGGGAACGCCGCTGATGGCCTCGAACCCCGCGATCGGCCTTGATCTGCCGCTTAAGGCCGTTGCCTGGCAGGCCGCCGATGGAACGATCAAGCTGGCTTACACCGATCCAACCTGGCTGGCGAAACGCTACGGTATTGAAGACCGGGACAAGGTCTTCAAAAAAATGGCCGGGGCACTGTCAAAATTCACTAAAATCGCGACCCGACGCGGCGGCCTGAAGAAAGAGTAGCGCTCAATTTGCTGTATCATGCATCGAGTTGTAATTTCTGGCTTGCCATAAACTCCGATCAGGCGGGAGTGTCTGCGTCAGGCCTCTTGATTGATGGTACTGCGTGGACCCAACTTGATTAGATGCGAATTAAAGAATTGCCGCCACTCGGGAAATACACCGCCCTGATCCCCCTGCTTTTTGGGGGTATTGGTCTGACCTTGTATGTCGCTATCTCTTTTCGCGACTCCGAGCAGCTTCATCGCCATCGCGAGTTCAGGATGGAAGCGGCAGAGGCGACAGAGAGACTTTCGACGGAACTGGCCTCAAGTTTGGATCGGCTGCACGCCCTGGGAACTCATTTTGAATCTGGCGTTCCCGTCACGCAAGGTGGTTTCGAACGTTTTTCCAAACGCCTGTTACAGGGCACGAAAAGCCCGCGCGGGTTTGCCTGGGTCCCCTACGCTCCAGCCGCCCGACGCCAGACATTTGAACAGATCCAGCGGTTTACGGGGTTTCAGGACTTCAGTTTCAGAGACAGGGATTCCAAAGGAAACATGATCCCTTCGGCCCGGCGGGACACGTATTTTCCGATCTACTTTATTGAACCATTTCCTGATTTCCAGTCCCTGTTGGGCTACGACCTGGCTGCAAACGGGGAGATGCTGAGCGCAATGGAGGATTCCCGTGACAACGGCGAGGTCGCCATCGTCTTCAGGCGCGACACCGCGTTCAACACATTGGCATTTCGCCCCGTCTATAAACGTGATGTGCGCCTGAACGATGTGGACTCACGACGCAAAAGCCTCAGTGGGTTTGTTGTCGGCCTGTATCAGATAGAAGATATCATCTCCCGGCTTTTCGCCCGAAACCTGACGGAACAGCACACCGAGCTGCTGATCTATTCACAGGCGCATCCTTCTGTAGCGCTTTACCGCTCTGCCCCGCAAACTCGCGTAGCCGCCGAACGGAATGACGTCACTTTCAACCTGATCTTTGGCGACCAACACTGGAAAGCCGTTTTTCGGCCAACACCGGGCCATCCCGTTTTCGACACACCACTCAACTTCTGGCTGGTGTTGCTGAGCGGCACGCTGTTAAGCGGTTTTCTGACGGGCGTGCTGGGGTACGGCACCTATCGGGACGGCCTGACCCAGCGATTGATTGAGGAGCGTACGCATCAACTGAAAGAACGCGAACACCAATATCAGCTGATTTTCAACGCCACCGCAGAAGCGATCATCACGTTCGAACGAGACGGAACCATCACCAGCGTTAACGACAAGACGGAACTTCTGTTTGGTTATCCCCGTGACGAATTGCTGGGCGCTCATATGTCCCTGCTGATGCCGGAACAGGAATGGCTCAGTCAGCAAAAGTGCATCACCTATATTGATACCGATATCCCAACGTCTTTCAGTCAGCGCCGCGAATTGACGGCGGTGCACAAAGACAGGTCCCGGTTCTACATGGACATGGCGATTAACCGTTTTGAGTATCACGAAAAGTCGGCATTCGTCGCCGTTATGCGCGACATTACGGAACGCAAGATAACTTTTCAGCAGCTTCAGGAAAGCCAGATTGAACTGAAAAATCACATCAGCGAGCTGGAGGCTTCCCGTCAGACGATGGAAAAGCAGGCGGAACAGATCGTCACGATCGCCGAAGAACAGAACTTTCTGCGCGCCAAGGCCGAGGCTGCTGACTTCAGTAAATCGGAATTTCTCGCCACCATGAGCCATGAAATCCGAACACCGCTGACCAGCATCCTGGGAGTCTCCGACCTGATTCTTGACGCCCTCAACAACCCGGCGCAACGTGAAAATGTCCTGATCATCAAGCGAGCCGGTCAGGGGCTGCTCAGGATCATCAACGATATTCTCGATCACTCCAAACTGGAAGCGGGCAAGCTGGAAATCGAAGCCATCGATTTTCACCTGGAAAGCGCCGTCAAGAACACCCTGGAAGTACTGCTGCATCGCGCTGACGAACGCGATACATTTCTCGACTATGAGATTTCCAAAAAGGTTCCCGTCGGGGTCAATGCCGATCCACTGCGGCTTCATCAGGTCCTGGTCAATCTGATCGGCAACGCCGTCAAGTTTACGGAAAACGGCCGGGTATCGCTGAAAATCACCCCGAACGGGAAACCCGGTGGCGGACCGGAGCTTAAATTCACCATCACCGACACCGGCATCGGAATTTCCGAAGACGCCCAGAAAAGACTGTTCGGAAAATTTGAACAAGAGGACGCCTCTACGGCGCGCACCCACGGCGGGTCGGGATTGGGGCTGTCGATCTGCAAGATGCTGGTTGAGCTGATGGGTGGAGAAATCGGCGTCGTCAGCAAACAGGGCAAAGGCAGCACGTTCTGGTTTACCCTGCCTTATCTTGAGGTATCGGGCGACGTCGCTCCCGGCGACACTTCCGATCAAAAACTGGTCCATGAGGCGAAACGCCCATTGAATATTCTGCTGGCCGAAGATAACCGGATTAACCGGATGCTGATTTCCAACATGCTGGTCAACATCGGTCACCGGGTCGATACCGCCGAAGACGGAGAGATGGCGGTCGAGGCCATAAGGAAGCACCGCTACGATCTGGTGTTGATGGATGTGCGCATGCCCAAACTGAGCGGGCCGGAAGCCACTGAGATTATCCGCCAGGGTGAAGGTGAAGCCTCCCGTCTGGCAATCATCGCCGTTACCGCCGACGCGACAGCCGCCCATCGCGACCGTTTCATCAAAGTCGGGATGGACGCGGTGGTCACCAAGCCCATCGAACTGAACAAAATGCTTCGCGCCATTGATCAGGTAATGGGCGAGGACATTCATGAATCGAAAGTTGTCGCCCTTGAAGAGGCAGAACCCGAGGAGCGCCGCCGCATCCAGGAACCACCTGTGGTTGACCCTGAACAGGCCCGCACCGCGCTTGACGACCTGCTAAAACGCATGTCGGACTTTTCCTGACGCCCCCCGGCGGGCTGGACCGGGGAAACCTGTCGCATCCTTCTCGTTTCAGACCTGTCGTTTCAGCATTCGCAATACCATAATACAGGCCATGGCCGCCGCCAGATGCTTGAGTGAATGACCGCTGATGGTTTGGCCCAGCAGGGCAAAGACCTGCGGGTCAAAATATTCCAGAATTTTGGCCGCCAGATACCAGAACACAACCGCCGCCAGACCGCCCTTGCCGGTATAGCGCGCCACTGGGAACAGCCCGCAGATAATCGGTATCAGCACAATCGGCAGGAACTGGACCAGGGCATAGAAACGGAGATCACCGCGACCTAACTGTTCCGTATATTCCCAGTAAAACAGGCTCAGAACACCAGCAACGACAAGCATTGGCAGAACGATGGTTATGCCGATCTGGCAGTTTATACGGTCCGCAACCAGTGCCGCGGTCAGGCCCATGAAACCGACAGTCATGGGCAGGCGGTCCCAAAACAGCCGCGCATTTGTCGGCGCATCGTGGTAATAGGCCGACCCGGCGCCGACCACCAGAACGCCCGCGAAAAAGACAACATAGGGGATGGCGTCAGCCCGCTCGTCAAACAGCGCACCTGAACGTCCTTTCAGAACGGCAATCAGGCCGATCATACCGGCAAAAAGAAAACCGGCGTTGGAAATGACGTCGGCAAAATTGGCGATACCGAATATCGGGCGCTGGTCGGCAAAATTATGATAGGCCGGGTCCTGCGCGATGGGGTCAACAAAAAGCATGGCGACAATTGCCGAGACGCCAATCAGAATCAGAACAATCATCCGCCCCCGGCAACTCATGCATCACCCGAGACAATTTTCTGTAGCGCCACGTAATCGGTTTTCCCGGTGCCCAGAAGCGGAACATGATCAACCACCCTGATATCCTTTGGCACCAGCAGCTCGCCGACACCGCTTTTGCGGGCAAAGGCGGCGAGATCACCACGATTCGCCTTCTGGTTATCGCTTATCAGCAATACCTGCTCACCCTTTTTCGCATCCGGAAGGGCGACGGCGGCATGCTGATAACCCGGCCAGAGCTGTTCAGCCATCGCCTCCACTGCCCCCAGGGACACCATTTCTCCGGCTATCTTGGCGAAGCGTTTGGCCCGCCCCTTGATGAAAACGAAACCTTCATCATCGATTTCGACAATGTCGCCGGTGTCATATTCACCGTCTTTCGGCGGCTGCAACTCGCCCGGCAGGTCGCCCAATAGATACCCTTTCATGACGTTGGGACCCTTGACGATCAGGCGGCCGCCTTCCGCAATACCGGGAACCGGTTCCAGCCGCACGGCAATGCCGGGCATCATGCATCCGACACTGCCGGCCCTGAAGTGCATGGGCGTATTGGCCGCCAGCACGGGTGACGTTTCTGTCGCGCCATATCCTTCAAGGATGCGCAGTCCGAACTTGTCGGCCCAGACACGGCGGGTTTCCTCCCTGACTTTTTCGGCGCCGGCAAAGACGTAGCGCAGGCTGTAAAAATCATAGGCGTGAGCGACCCGTGCGTATCCGGACAGAAACGTGTCGGTGCCGAACATCACAGTCGCGTTGGTATCGTAGACCAGCGCCGGAACAATACGGTAATGCAGAGGTGACGGATAAAGGAAGGTTTTGACGCCAGACAGCAACGGCAGCAGCAATCCACCGGTTAATCCGAAAGAATGGAAAACCGGCAATACGTTAAATACCGTATCCGTCGGGTTGAAGTCGATCACACTGGCGAGCTGTTCACGGTTGGCGAGCAGGTTGCTGTGCGACAGTACAACCCCTTTCGGCAAACCTTCCGAGCCCGAGGTAAACAGCACCACCGCCGCATCATCCGCATCGATTTTCTGGCGCTGAAAAAACGTGTCCGCAAACGGCCGTGTCAACAGTCCAAACAGTTTGTCGGCAATGCTGATCTCGTCTTTGACGTCTTCCATGTAAACAATACTGGCGTGATCGGCGAGAACGCCAATCTGGTCCTCGAGTTTCGCCATCTCAATAAACCGTCTGGAGGTCAGGACGGTTTTCAGTTTCGCCACCTCGATGGCCGAAACCATGTTTTTCGTTCCGGTGGAGAAATTCAGCATGGCCGGTACCCGGCCAAAGGCCTGCAACCCAAAGTACACGCTGGCCGCCGCCAGGGAGTTGGGCAACATGACACCCATATATTCACCTTTGGCGCTACTCCGTGACAGTCGCCGCCCAAGGACGAGACTGCCCAGCAGCAAACGGTCGTAGGTCATGGGTTTGCGTTCTACATCCTCCAGAATAACGGCCTTTTTGCCGTGAATATGGCGGGCATCCAGGAGCGCCTGAAACAGGGTCTGATCCGTTTGCCGGGTTTCGAAGATCAGGTTGGTCATGATGTCGTGAAGTTTCTCACCGGCCAGCTTGCGCCGCTCCCGTCCAACGGTTTCATCACCCAGATCAAACGTCCGGGGCGCCTGCACGGTAATGGTGATTTTCGGGAACCAGCGCTGGCGGACCTTGCCTTTCAGGCGTGAGAACGGCGTGTACTGCGCCCCGTCAATCCGGATCGGCACCAGCGGCGCTCCGGCCTTGTCGGCGATCATGCCGGGGCCTTCGTATATCTTCATCAGCGCCCCGGTTACTGTGATCCGCCCTTCCGGGAAAATGACGCAGTGATTTCCCGCGTCCACCACCTTGATCAGGGATTTGATCGCCAGCGGATTGGCCGGGTCCATGGGGAACGCGTTGACAATGCCCAGAAACGGGCGCACCCACCATTGGCGGGCAATTTGGGTATCGATGGCGAATGTCGGTTTTTTCGGCAGGTACGTCGCCAGCAGCACCGCATCCAGAAACGAAACATGGTTGACGACGATCACCGCCTTGTCGCCGGCTTTCGCCATATTCTCCAGCCCATGAACCTCGACCCGGTAACAGAATTTCAGGAGGGTGCGTAGCACCGTCTTGATCAGCGCGTCGGGCAACAGGGCCGTGATGTAGACTGCGGCCCCCGCATTGACGATCGCGAGGACCAGAAAGACTTCCGGTACACTGAGATGCAGGGCCAGCATCAGACTGGCCGCCAACGCCCCGGTCACCATAAACGCCGCATTCAGGATGTTGTTGGCGGCGATGATGCGTGAGCGCTGATCCTTCTGGCTGTGGCTCTGCACCAGGGCATACAGGGGAACGATAAAAATCCCGCCGGACATGGAAATGCCTAAAAGATCCGCCAGCAAGCGCCAGCTTACCGGTGTGTCTAAAAACACACCGAACCCAACCAGTGCTGGTCCCGGTTTCGGTAATGCGGAACTGACCCAGTACAGGTCGAGAATAAACAACGTCATGCCGAGCGCCCCGAACGGCACGTACTTGGCCGAGACTTCCCCCTTGAGCAGACGGTTGCACAGTAGAGACCCGAGCCCGATGCCGACAGAAAAGGCCGTCAGAAACAGGGTTACGATCGTTTCGTCACCCCCCAACACGTTTTTTGCGAAGGCCGGAAATTGCGCCAGAAAGGTGGCTCCCACCAGCCAGAACCAGGAAATTCCAAGGATCGACATAAAAACATCGCGACGGCTCCGCGCCATGCCAACCATTTTTGCGATGCCGCTAAAGATATTGATGCCGATCTTGAGGTCCGGGGCGGGGGCGGGGGCGGCGGGGATAAAGAAACTGCTCACCCAGCCGAGGACGGCCAGGCCCAGAATAGCCGACGAAACGATCAGGATGCCATCGTCAGTCAGGATCAGCAGGCCACCGGCGATGGTGCCCAACAGGATGGCGAGGAAGGTCCCCGCCTCGATCAGGGCATTGCCGCCGATCAGTTCATCTTCCGCCAGATGGTCCGGCAGGATCGAGTATTTCAGCGGTCCGAAATAGGCGGACTGCGTGCCCATCAGGAACAGCACGCCGAGAAGGATATTGACCTCACCATTGTGGAGGCCGAATACGGCGCCACTCATGATGCAGATTTCGCCGAACTTGATCCAGCGGATCAGCCTGGATTTTTCGAATTTGTCGGCCAGCTGTCCGGCGTTGGCCGAAAACAGGAAAAACGGCAAAATAAAAATCCCGGCGGCCAGGGTCACCAGAATTTGCGGGTTCATTGTCCCGCCTTGTCCCAATCGGTAGAGGATCAGGATAACAAGCGCATTCTTGAACAGGTTGTCATTGGCCGCGCCCAGAAACTGGGTCACAAACAGGGGCCAGAACCGTCGCGTCTGAATCAAGTGAAACTGACTGTTATGCATAACGAGGCCTCTTCGTTGTTGGGTTTTCGGGTGCAGGCTCATTGAACCGGCCTTGTTGTAGAAAATTGAGAACAGCGCGTACCGTCGCCGGGGCGTTGGCGATGGTGACATGAAAGGCATTGACCCGGACAACCCCGCGCGCACCGGGCAGCGCCGCCTCTCCCACCTTGACGGTACCGTCGTTGTCACCGTCGATCCACGGGTTGAGACCGCGGTCCTGACCCGTGCCACCGACAATGATTCCAAATTCCCCGTCAAGTGGCGCGATGCCCCGCACGTAGGCCGGCGTTAACTGTTGACCGGCGGGACCGTACAGCCACCTGTAGGGCCAGAAACCCTTCAGTATTCGGGCGACCCCGGCGCCTTGGTTGGGCGGTGCGATCAGGACAATACGGTGAATGCCGATGTATTGCTGCCATGAGCGCCGTTCGGACAGCATCTGGCGCACCACCAGCCCGCCCATGGAATGGGTAACAAACGAAATTTTCGAGAACCCCTCCAGTTCGCCGATCAGGGCGGACAGGGTTTCGGCGTGGGCTTCGATCGTGCGCCGTGTGCTGGCGTAACTGATGTTGGCGACGTCATACCCGGCCTGTTCGAGCGGCTGCACCAGCCTGGAAAATGTTCCCGTGGATCGGCCGATCCCGTGCAACAGGATGACCAGATGGTCAGAGTCGGGGCGTAAATTCAAACCTGTGCGCCGGGCAGCAAGACTCTCGCGGCAATGGTTGATGCCGCCCCAGGCACGGCGAACATTGTTCGGGTCCAGCAGGCGGTGATGCCCCGTCCAGACATGGCGCTGGATACGCCAGCCGGCAAGATAATGCACGTCTGACCAGAACTGTTTGCCGCCCATGGTCTTAACAGGAATATTGAGCGGGCTTTTGGCCTTTGCCGCGTAGACGCTTAGCCCCGCGACCAGCACCAGTCCGGCCAGTCCAATACCGAACCCGTGGGCGAACTCATTCATGGGCCTGCCTGCCGCTCGCCATCGCGAAGCCCCCTGAGAAATGTCCGGGTCAGGGTTTTTGCCATGTCTCTGAAATTGTCCTCGCCGACAACGCCGAGCTTACCACTCACATCCAGAGAATGGATTCCATGCAGTCCGGCCCACAGGACACGCGCCGCATGCGCCACCGGTGCGCCCCGGCCCGCCCCAAACAGTGGCGAGATGGCCGTTTCCAGCAGGCCCAGAACCCGTTCAATCTTGATCTGGTACCAGTCCGGCAGGCTGTCCGCGCCGACCGGCCGGACATAATCAAACAACGCCGACCACAGGCCCGGATGGTTCGGCAGAAACCTGAGATAGGCTTCAAGCAAGGCGTCGATATCAGCATCGGGCTGACCCGTCACCGGACAGGCTTTCAGGGCGTCAAACAGCATTTCAAGCGTATGTGCGTTCAACTGCAAGATCAGGTCATCGAGATTTTCAAACACATTATACAGGGTTCCCGGCGAATAGCCGATGGCGTCGGCGACGTTGCGCGCCGTCAGGGCGCGAAGCCCCCCCGTCTCGACAATCCGTTCGGCGGCGCCAAGCGCCAGATTGTAAAGCTGTTCCCTGCTGTGATCGGACCGCCGCGCCATCGATAGCCTCAGCCATAATTGAACAATGTTCAAAACTATAATTGAACGCTGTTCAATTATCAACCCAAAAATACCGGACTGTGTCCCCTGCCGGTCTACACGCTTAACACCCGCACGCCATCGGTTGATGCCGTAGTTTCTGCAAGGTCCGCTCGGGCGGGAAATGGGCGGTCACTGTCGTTCCGACATTCAGCTCGCTCTCCAGCGTCAACCGCCCCCCATGCAACTCGATCAAATACTGCACCAGGCTCAGGCCGAGACCGGTGCCTTCATGGGTTCGGGTAAAATCCTCGCGCGCCTGACCAAAGGGCGTCATCACCAAGGGAATATCGCGGGCCCTGATCCCGATACCCGTGTCCTTGACCCTGACCTTCACCCCGCCGTTTTCCCCAATCCAGCTGGCGATCTCAACAGACCCGCCCGGCGGCGTAAACTTGATGGCGTTGGAAAGCAGGTTCAGTAGAATTTGCTTGATGCGGGTGGAGTCGCCGCAGACCACCGGCGCATCATCTGAAATATCGAAAGTCACCTGCAGGTTGGCGTCGAATACCCGCTGGCGGACGAGCCGGTAACAGCCGGAAACAACGTCGGACATCTCGACGGTTTCTTCCTGCAACTCCAGCACACCCGCCTCGATTTTCGAGACGTCCAGAATGTCATCAATCACGTCGAGCAGGTGTATACCCGCGTTGTTGATATCGTTGGCATATTCCTGATAGCGGGCGGACTGATCCCGGCCCATGATCTGATCGCGAATAATTTCTGAAAATCCGATAATTCCATTTAACGGCGTGCGTAATTCGTGGCTCATGTTGGCTAGGAATTCCGTTTTAGCCCGATTGGCGAAATCAGCACTGTCCTGGGCTTTCCGCCGGATGGCGATTTCTTCCTGAAGTTCACGGGTGCGCTCACTTACCTTTTGCTCAAGTTGCTCCTTGGCCTCTTTAAGGGCCTGTTCAGCAAGTTCCCGTTCGACAATTTCGCTTTGCAGTTCCTGGGTCCTCTCGACGACCCGCTGCTCCAGCTCATCACGCGCCGTAATAAGCGCCGCCTCGATTTTTTTCAGTTCAGTGATATCGGCGGCCAACACCAGCATGCCGCCGTCGGGCAGCCGACGTTCACGCACCGACAACCATGCCCCATCGGTATAGGCAACCTCAATCGGGCCGTCGGGATTGCGGTGGTGCTTCATTCGCCAGTCAAGCCATTCCTCTCGCCCCCCTTGCGGCGTCACGATCAATCCGGCTTCGACCGCGCCGCGGATTATGTTCCCATAGGGCACACCCACCGTAAACTGTTCGCCCTCATCCTGGTTCAAAACCCGGAACGGGTCGTTGCACATGATCAGCCGATCTTCGGCATCAACAAGCGCTATACAGTCCGCCAGCGCATCAAGCGATGCCGCCAGACGGTCATTGGCCTGTTCCTCGCGGATACGTGATCCAAGGTCGGTCTCGACGATGCCGATACCGGAAAGCACCCCGTGGTCGTCAAAAAACGGGAATTTCAGGTACTGTACGGCCCGCTCGCCGCGGATGACCTTTTCCCCGCCGGAAGGTTCAAGATCGCGCATGATGCTGGCGTCGGTCCGTGAGATCGTTGCAGCGTGATCTTCGCCAAAGACCTCGTGGCAGGTGTGCCCAATCAACTGATCACGGGTCAGACCATACCAGTCCAGAAACGTATCATTAACGAGCGTATAACGCCCGTCCACATCCTTGAAACAGAGCGAAATGGGAGCCCGTTCCAGCAGCGCATTCAGACGCGATTGACTTTCGAGCAGGGCCCGTTCGGAACGCATGGAATCTGTTACATCCGAGGACGCACCCCGATATCCAAGGAACTCGCCGTTTTCATCGAAGAACGGAGCTCCGCTGATCCGGGCATAGAATATCTGGCCGTTTTTGCCCCGGTAGCGATAGACGAAGTCACGAAAGCGGCGCCGGGCGGCGAGGTCTTCCCTCTGCGCCCGCCACGCCTCGCGGTCTGCCGCCGTTTCAATTAGCGCAAATTCTTCATGGATCTTGGCATGGATATCGACAAAATCCAGCCCGGCGGCACCCGGCGGCGGCGCGCTTTCGAAGATGATCCGGTGTTCCCTGTCCGTTTCCCAGAACCAGTCGGAACTTGCATCATTGTAATCGCGAAGCAGTTTCTCCATTTCCAGAAACTGTTTTTCCGTCCTGCGCGTACGCCGGATCAGGCAAACCGAAACGCCGATTCCGATTATGGAAATGATCAGCAGGCCCCAGAGACCGATGTCTACCACAACTTAAATTCCCAGATTCAATACTACCATCAATCAAAGCATAGAACATTGAGGTGTGGGCGACAATTGCCTTAACGCCGCCGACCGTTCACAACCCGCTTCCGCCCTTGGGAAATCAGGAAAAAAGACCCGGATAAGCACCGCCACCGGATCAAAATCCTGAGAAGTTTGCCGACCTGAATCAACCGAATATATCTATCGGAAAAATTCCGATTGCGGGACCCCATCGAGACAGGTACACATTCAGGAAATGATTGCTCTAACTGATTTAACCAAACGATTTGGCGTGCTTCTGGCCGTTGACAACGTTACCTTCAGCGTTGGCAAAGGACAGGTGCTGGGGTTTCTTGGCCCGAACGGAGCGGGCAAATCAACGACAATGAAGATGATCGCCGGGTTTCTCGAGCCCAGCTCTGGTCACGCCCGGATTGCTGGTTTCGATATCACCACGTCTCCCGTTGAGGTCAAAAAGCGGATCGGCTATCTGCCCGAAGGCGCGCCAACCTACGGTGATATGACACCCGCTTCATTTCTCGATTTCATTGCCGAAATCCGGGGCTTCGACGGTGCCGCCAAAACCACACGGGTCGGTGAGGTTGTCGAGAAAGTTCGCCTGAAAGAAGTCCTCAATCAATCCATTGACACCCTTTCGAAAGGCTATAAACGCCGCGTCGGCCTGGCGCAGGCCATCCTGCACGATCCGGACGTACTTATACTTGACGAGCCTACCGATGGTCTTGACCCCAATCAGAAACACCATGTGCGCGCCCTGATCCGCGAAATGGCGGCGGACAAGGCGATTATCGTTTCCACCCATATTCTGGAAGAAGTGGAAGCCGTCTGCTCACGCGCCATCATTATTGCCCAAGGGCGTATCGTCGCCGATGGGTCGCCAGAACAATTGCTGGCCCGCGACCCCAGTCACAACGCCATCATTGTTCGCGCGGCGCGCGAACATCTGAGCGGCGTGGAAACCGCCCTTGAAGGGATCGGAACGATTAGCCGTATTAACGGAAACCGCCCCGGTCAGGAGGACCCCGTATTGCTGATCGCCGGAAATAACGATGCCTCCATTATCGCCCGTATCAGCGACCGTATTCGCGAAAAAGACCTGAACGTTGAAGAGGTCTATATTGAGAAGGGAGCCCTGGACCGGGTCTTTCGACAGATTACCATGGACGAAAGCCCGCTGGAGGCGACCGATGCGTAACATTTTGATCATCACAAGGCGGGAACTCAAGAGCTACTTCGCCACGCCTGTCGCCTACGTTTTTATCGTTATCTTTCTCGCCATGACCGGCGCCTTCACTTTTTATATCGGCAATTTCTTTGACCGCGGCCGCGCCGATCTGGACGCGTTTTTCCAGTTTCATCCCTGGCTGTACCTGTTACTGATTCCATCCATTTCCATGCGTTTATGGGCGGAAGAACGAAAAACCGGCACCATTGAACTGTTGATGACCCTGCCGGTCACCACGGCCGCCGCAGTCATCGGCAAGTTTCTCGCCGCCTGGGGGTTCGCCGCCATCGCGCTGGCCCTGACGTTCCCCATGTGGATCACGGTCAATGTCCTCGGCAACCCGGATAACGGCGTCATTGTCGCCAGCTATATCGGCAGCTGGCTGATGGCCGGGGCTTTTCTGGCGATCGGCTCGTGCGTTTCAGCGATGACCAAAAATCAGGTGATCGCCTTTATTATCGCCGCCACCGTATGTTTCCTGTTCACCATGAGCGGGCTGGATCTGGTCCTGAATTTCTTCCGTTTATGGGCACCCGGCCTGCTGGTTGAGACGGTGGCGTCCATGAGTTTTCTGACCCATTTCCGCGCCGTCATGAACGGCGTAATCGATATTCGCGACCTGATTTTTTTCGCCTCGCTGATCACGTTCTGGCTGTTTGCCAATGTGATTGTCGTTGACCTCAAAAAATCCGCTTGAGGGAGGGCCTGATGAACCGGATAGATCGTTCCAGACTGGCGCTCGGCGGGCTGGCGCTCGGCGCCATCCTGTTTCTGGCGGTCAATATCTTCTCAAACGCCATGTTCAAGGCCGTGCAGCTCGACCTGACGGAAAGAAAGCTGTTCACCCTGTCGGATGCAACACGCAAGGTGCTCTCGAACATCGACGAACCGATCAAGATACGCCTGTTTTTTAGCAAAAACCTTGGCGAACAGAGCCCCACGCACAACACTTATTTTACTCGGGTGCGCGAACTCCTTGGTCAGTACGTCAATATTTCGGGCGGCAAGATCGAGCTTGAACTTTTCGACCCGGCCCCCTTTTCGGATGCCGAAGATCTGGCGGTATCGTTCAACCTTCAGGGTGTACCGATTAATTCGGCAGGGGATCTAGGATACTTCGGCCTGGCGGCGACAAATTCGACCGATGATCAGGAAACCATCGCGTTTTTAACGCCAACGCGCGAAACCTTCCTTGAATATGACCTGACCCGCATGGTGCACTCACTGACCAACCCAGAACGCAAAACCATCGGTTTGCTGACGTCACTGCCCATCAATGGCCGTCCGGGTCCGCAAATGGGTGGGAATGGCCGCTGGACCGTCGTTGATCAGATCAGCCAACTTTTTGCGATTGCCCCGATCGCCCGCGACGCGACCGAAATTCCAGCTGGCGTCGACATTCTGATGATCGTCCACCCCAAAGGCCTCAAGGACGAAATGCTTTACGCCATCGATCAGTTTGTCCTGAAGGGCGGGCGGGTCATGGCCTTTGTTGACATGAATGCCGAAACGGCGGCGCGACCGGGGGCCGGACTGAAAAACGATCCCGTATCCGAATTTGATAAAACCCTTGCGTCCTGGGGCGTGCGGCTGGTCAAGGACAAGGTGGCGGGCGATCTGACGACGGCCCGGCGCGTCAATGTTCGCCAGGGCGCCAAACTGGCGGTTACGGACTATGTGGCATGGCTGGCGCTGAAGCACGACAATTTCGATGCGGAAGACGTCACCACGGCTGACCTCCAGGTCGTCAACATGGGTACCCCAGGTATTCTGGAGGCCGTTGAGGGGGCGGGGACCCGGTTCACGCCGTTAATGCAGACCAGCCTGCAATCCATGCAAATCGACCGCGACAAGGTCATGCTGCGCCCTCAGGTGGTCGAACTGTTCAGGTCTTTCAAGCCCGACAACAAACGCCTGACCCTGGCGGCGCGGATTACCGGCAAGGCCAGATCGGCATTTCCGGAGCGGGCGAAGACCGATAAGGATCATGTCGCCGAAGCCTCATCTTCCATCAATGTGATTATTGTTGCCGATACGGATATGCTCAGCGACGGTTTGTGGGTTGATGTCAAGGACATGGGCGGCTCACGGACCCTGGAACCGTTCGCCGGTAACGCTGATTTTGTCATCAACGCCCTGGATAATCTGGGTGGAAGCGAGGACCTGATCGGGCTCAGGGCCAGAACCACCACGCCACGGTCTTTCGATCTGGTTCAGAAAATCCGTCAGGCCGCGGAAATTCGCTATCGCGCCAAGGAACAGGAACTGCAGGACAAGCTGGTTGATGTCAGGGGTAAACTGAACAAGCTCATGCGCCGTGAAGAAACCACCGGCGAACTGGTCATGAATTCCAAGGAAAAGCAGCTGGTCGAGGAATTCCGGAACGAGATGACCTCGATCCGCAAGGCCCTGCGTGACGTTCAGCACGCCCTCAGGAGCGATATTGACCGGCTGGATTCGTGGCTCAAGTTTTTCAATATCGCCGCGCTTCCGCTGATTTTGGGCTTAGCCATCCTTATCGCCATTGTCGTGCGCCGGTTCAGGCGCAAACCGATTGCCCAAACCTGACTTCATGCGGCCGAAAAACGCCCGGAAAAAGAGCTAGAACCATGACCCCTCGGACATTTTCCTTTCTTGCCCTGGCCACCCTGTCCGGCATTGCCGCCAGCGCTTATGCGGTCAGCCGTGAGCCGGGATTTACGACCTCCCGGGGGGGCGACATCATCTTCCCCGCGCTGAATACTCATATTGACGACGTCTCCAGGATCGAGATTCGCACCCATGATCGAACCATGACTCTCAAGCTCGGCGACAGCGGGTGGACGTTGGCCGAAAGCGGCGATTATGCGGTTCAGCCGAAAATCGTCAAAGCCGCCATTCTGGGGTTCGCCGGCCTGACCTATGTTGAGGCCAAGACGCGCCAGGCGGACAAGTATCCGAAACTTGACCTCGCCCCCCCGGAAGCGGACGGGTCGCGGGGCAAAGCCGTCAAGGTATATGCTAAAAGCGGCGATGTGCTGGTCGATGCCGTTCTGGGCCGGGTCCGCTACAACATGCCCGGCACGACCCGGGACGGTCTTTATATCCGTAAATCGGATACCCCCCAGACCTGGCTGGCGCTGGGGCAACTGGAGGTCTCCAAACTGCCTTCGGACTGGCTGAAACGGGAGATCGTCAACATCAAATCCAAACGGGTCAAGTCGGCGGAAATCCGCCACCCGGATGGCGAGGTTATCAGCGTCTCCAAAAACGCAGCAACCGACCACCACTTTTCCATGAGTGGCATTCCGGATGGGAAAAAATTGAAATATGACAATGACCCGGACAACATCGCCGCGGTTCTGGAAGATTTCGAACTTGATGACGTGAGACCGGCGGGGGAAATTCCCTTCGATCCAAAACACACCATCATCACCCGGATTGCAACGTTTGATGGCCTGATCATTGATCTCCACATGATCACATCGAAAACCGGCCCCGGCGGCGCCTCCCAATACTGGATTACCTTGTCGGCCCACGTCGAAGGGGCATCACCTGAACGCCAGCACGAAGCGCAGGACATAAACGCCCACGCCTCCCCCTGGGCATTTCAGCTTCCCGCCTATAAGGCGTCACGCCTGAACAAGCGTCGATCAGAAATGTTCAAGAACGTGAAAACCGGCTCGTAAGTGGCTGCGTTTACATATGTTCATCTCTCTTACGCGTAAGGTAGGCAGGCGTTAGCCGGATAGCGGAATATAATTTTACACGAATCGCCGACCTGACAGGACCGATCAATAGAATCATGCGCCACATTTTTCTTAAACTCGCCAAAGCCGCTCTGCTCGTAACCGCGCTCAGCTGTCTTGGCGGAACAGCCGGAGCGGCGGAGCACAAAAAACCCAAGGACGAAGCAGCCTGGATTGTCCCTACCCATATCCAGCTGCAGCCAATCATGGTTCCGGTCGAAGGCCGCCGCGCCGCGCCGGTCACTTTTTTTCTGGAGGCCGTAAACAAAAAATTTGTCGGCAATATTTGCAACTACGTCCCGCGCATTCGCGACGCAGTGCTGATTGAACTTTCACGCAACCCCATTCCGATTGTACGGCGCAAGTTGGTCCTGAAGAACGTCGCGCGCCGACTTCTTAATCCCATGAACAGGGCCATTGGCAACAAGATCATCGGCAAACGCCAGATCAAGGAAATTTATATTGTCGCCGGGGCCGTCCGTATGGGCGGCGGCAGTATCAGCCGGTTGCCGTTCGCCCGCATCAACGGCTGCCAGAGCATTCGCCAGGCGGAAGCCGCGCGCATCAAGGCTGAAGCCGCCAAAAAACAGCACTGACGCCGCCACTCTATTGACACTGGGGGGTTTTCAGCCAAATTATTATATATACAAGTGGCGCGGCAGATGGTCTGCGCGTCCATGGGGTGCCTCTGACATGAGGGCCTGATTTTATCCGTACTCGCTCAATTCAGGAGGAGCACGCCAGATGTCGAGAATGTCCGCCTTTAATAGTCCGCTGTTGCTGGGGTTTGAGAATTTCGAACGCCTGCTTGACCGGGCGTCGAAGGCCTCCGCCGAAGGGTACCCCCCTTACAATATCGAACAAACGTCGGAACACGGCCTGCGCATAACCCTTGCCGTCGCCGGGTTCACGATGGATGACCTTAGCGTAACCATGGAAGACAACGAACTGGTCATTCGCGGACGTCACACCGACGATTGCGCTGATCGGGTCTTCATTCACCGGGGCATTGCATCGCGCCAGTTCCAGCGAAGCTTCGTACTGGCCGAAGAGATTGAGGTCGGTGGCGCGTCGCTCGATAATGGCCTGTTGCATATTGAACTTGAACGGATATTGCCGGAACCGGAAATCCGTACCATCAGAATTGATGGCGCCGCCGGGTCCAGGCAAAAACCCAAACCAAAGACGATTGATGTCGAAACCGAGTAAACAGTTGTCTGGAAATCCCATGACGCCGTGCCCATTGACGAGGCGGCTGAAAAAGGAGTTTCAAAATGTCAAAAACCAGCCCTGTACCAAGATCTGAACACCAGAACCCGCGCACACCGCCGATGAGCCGGTCTGACTTCGCCAACTGGGGCACAACCCAGATCGCCTACGTCCGGCCGATCCGTCAGGGTGGAATAAACGGTTATGCCGTCCACACGGCAGACGGTCGGGAAGTCGGTTTCGCCGAAACTTATGATCTGGCGGCGGCCAGCATCCTGCAGCACCACCTTTATCCGCTAAGCGTTCACTAATACCAAAGATCAGGCGGCGCGCGTTTCCATGCTTTCAGTGAGGATGGCAAACAGGCCATCGGTCGTATCCGTTCCACGCAGCTTTTTGCATACGGTCTGGTCACGGAGCAGGCGCGAGACACGGGCCAACGCCTTCAGATGGTCCGCGCCCGCTGATTCCGGGGCCAGCAGCAGGAAGATCAGATCGACCGGCTGGTCATCAATGGCCTGAAATTCGACCGGCTGATCCAGACGCGCGAATAGGCCGTAAAGACGGTCCAGGCTGGCCAATTTTCCATGCGGAATGGCGATGCCGTTACCGACGCCGGTAGTGCCCAGCCGTTCGCGTTCCATCAGCACATCGAAAACCGCGCGCTCGTGCTCGCCGGAAATTTCGGCGGCGCGGCGCGCAAGTTCCTGAAGAGCCTGTTTTTTACTGGTGACACGCAGACTGGCGACGACGTGTTCGGACGAAATGAGATCGTTGATCTCCATGGGCCTTCCTTACTTGTTATCGCGCCGGTGCGCGGAATAGTTAAGCGCAGCCTTAGTTATTTACAGCAGGATCAATCCAGCCGACGTTGCCATCGGGGCGCCGGTAAACGACGTTCAGGCTGCCGCTGGCGCTGTTTCGGAACATAATCACCGGCTGATCCGCCAAATCCATACGCATGACCGCCTGACCAACGGTCAGCGATTCAATGCTCGTTGGCATTTCAGCGATAATTGCCGGCTGCCCGTCAACGGACACCTCTTCGGTTTCGGATTCTGGCTCCATGACGTACTGCTGGGCCAGGATAATATTTTCATGATCGCGGGTTTTGTGGTGATCGTTCAGTCGACGTTTATAGCGGCGGAGCTGCTTGGAAATACGTTCCAGCGCGCCATCAAATGCGCTGTAGGCGTCAGCTGAATCGCTGCCGCCCTGAATCGCCAACCCGCGTGGGCCGGGATGCACTGTAATATCGGCACGCAGGCCATGCCCGGATTTCGAAAAACTGACACTGGCGTCAATGGCCTGGCTGAAATATTTGGTAACTGCGGGAGCAAGAATGTCCTGAACGTGGCTGGTCAACGATTCGCCTACGTCCATGTTTTTACCTGTAACGGAAATATCCATGGGATGTCACGGTCCTGTTATTTTTTATCTCGGGCTTCGAAACCATTCTTTCGCTTTGCCCTGATACAGATTGTTTCCGCCCTCTTGTGCGGCTGCGCATCGGAAAACCCAATGAAGCAGCGGGCGGGAAGGCCGGGAAAATAGTGTCCAGCCACCCTAAAGTCAATACACCCGATCCACCTACTTTTCCATCTTGTATATTATAAAAAAATCAGCTCGGATTCGCCTTCTGACGCCGACGCTGCACAGAGGAACCGATCTTCAGGGCTTCGCGGTATTTGGCGACGGTGCGCCGCGCAATATCCATGCCTTCGGCTTGCAAGATGCTGACCAGCTTGTCATCGGAAAGAATTTTGTCGGGCGGCTCCTGATCAATCAGCATCCTGATCCGGTCGCGCACGGCGTGAGCGGAGTGGGCCTCGCCTCCGGCGCTTGATTGAATTGCCGATGTGAAGAAGTATTTCAGTTCATAAATGCCACGCGGCGTCGCCATGTATTTATTCGAGGTCACCCGGCTGACCGTGCTTTCATGCATTTCGATGACATCGGCAATATCGCGAAGAACCAGGGGTTTGAGGTGCTGTACACCGTGGGTGAAGAAGCCGCTTTGCTGACGCACCAGTTCGGTGGCAACCTTTAAAATGGTGGTCGCGCGCTGGTGCAGCGATTTGACCAGCCAGCTCGCCGACTGGAATTGTTCGGATACGTAGTGTCTGTCTTCCTTATTATTGATCTGGGCGCTGACCGTTGCGTAATAGTGATTATTGACCAGCACCCGCGGCAGGGTGTCCTGATTAAGTTCAACCACCCATCCCCCGCCTGTTTTCGCGCGCATCAGCACATCGGGGATGACCGGCTGGCTGATGTTCCGATCAAAGCGCGTCGCCGGCTTCGGGTCCAGCGCCTTCAGCTCCATGATCATTTCGGAAAGGTCTTCGGCGTCAACGTCGCAGGCCCGGGCGAGACCGCTGAGATTGCGCTGGGCCAGCATGTCCAGATTTTCCAGCAACGCCTCCATACACGGGTCGTAGCGGTTCATATCCTTCAGTTGAAGCGCCAGACATTCGCGAAGATTGCGGGCGCAGATTCCGGGCGGATCGAACTGCTGCAACTTGTCCAGAACAGCCTCAATGGCCTTGACGTCACACCCAAGCGCTTCGCTGACCCGTTCCAGATCTTCCGTAATGTAACCTGCCTCGTCGACCAGATCGATCAGGTAACGTCCCATCAAACGTTCCGCCGGGCTGTCCAGATCGACTCCAAGCTGGTCAACCAGGTGGTCACGCAACGACGGCGCATCCGGCAAGGTCTCTTCCAGGCCCGGCATCGGCCCGTCAAATCCACCCCCCGATCCGGGCCCGGCATCGGCATAGGAGCCGCCTTCCGGACCGTCCCGGTCCAAGTCGCTGCCGCTGTCATTGGTGAACGTGCTGTCGCCTTCCGCGTCGAGTTCACGCGTTTCGGGGATTTCCGTCGTTAGCGCGGCGCCGAGATCGATATCTTCCAGCGCCGCCTCTTCATTTGCGCTTTCACCGCCAGTTTCTTCCCCGTCGACTTGGCCGTCCTCACTGCGGCGCTCACCCTCGTCGCGTTCGAGCAAGGGGTTTTTTTCGAGCTCCTGTTCGACAAATTCAGCAAGTTCGATATTCGTCAGTTGCAACAGCTTGATCGCCTGCTGCAATTGCGGCGTCATGACAAGCGACTGTGACTGGCGCTGATCGAGGCGTGGCGCTAGAACCATATTCCACTCCACGGCCACATGGTCTTAAAGGCTGAAGCGGTCACCAAGATAGACGCGTCGGACATCTTCGTTGCCGACGATGTCGTTTGGCGCTCCTTCCATCAACATCATTCCGTCGTGAATGATATAGGCGCGGTCAATCACATCCAGGGTTTCACGAACGTTGTGGTCCGTAATCAACACACCAATACCCCGGTCTTTCAAATGCGCCACCAGATCGCGGATATCGCCAACGGCAATGGGATCGATACCGGCGAAAGGTTCGTCCAGCAGCACGAAATGGGGGTTTGACGCCAGTGCGCGGGCGATCTCGACCCGTCGGCGCTCACCACCCGACAGCGCCAGCGCCGGCGCACGGCGAAGGTGGGTAATCGAAAACTCCGCCAGCAGGGCTTCCAGAATAGCCTCGCGGCGTTCGCGGGATTTTTCAACCACCTCCAAAACCGAACGGATATTGTTTTCGACCGACAGGCCTCGAAAAATCGAAGCCTCCTGCGGCAGGTATCCAATACCGAGGCGCGCGCGGCGATACATCGGCAAATCCGAGATATCATTTCCGTCAAGTAGAATGCTGCCCTGATCGGGCGGAATCAGCCCGGTAATCATATAGAAACAGGTGGTTTTTCCGGCCCCGTTGGGCCCCAGCAGGCCGACCACCTCGCCCCGGTTGACCCGCATGGTGACACCTCGCACGACCGGGCGCTTCTTAAAGCGTTTACCGATGTTGTTGGCGATCAGGCCCTGATTGTCGGCAACCAGCTTAGGGCCGCCACCAGACGTTCCCGCCTGTCTCTCGCTTTGGCCAAACCGGTCGTTCATAATTCAGGTCCCTTGGCCACCTTGGCGGCCTATTACTTTTTCTTTGTCGGCAGGATGGTACCTTTAACCCGTGTCCCACCCTGAGCGCAACTGTGCAGGCGGCTAATTCCTGTGTTCAGGTTTACTTCGGCGCTGCATCCGCGCAACACGTTTTTATCACGAACGATCCTAACCGATCCGGTCAGGGTGGCGATACCACTTTCGACATTATAGACCCCCCGGTCAGATGTCGCCTGATCCTGTGCGGTGACAATATTGACATTATCAAAGGCGTCAACACGATAAATTTTTGTGTCGCCCTTTTTGTCTTTGCGGAAATAGGCCGCCAGAACATCGGCGTTCAGCGTCTTTTTGTCGCGTTTGGCAACGGCCTTGCCACGCGCCACGGCCATTTGCTTGCCTTCCCAGTATTCAAGCTGATCCTTCGCCGTCAGCCAGTCATTCCCGGAAACCAGTTTCAGGCCCTGCCCGGTAATGGTCAGAATGCCCGCATCCACGTTGTAAACGGCGTGTGTGCCATAAGCCGTGCCTTCGCCGGATTTGATCCGAACCTTGCCAATGGCATCCAGGCGCCAGATTTCCGTCGCCCCTTCGCCGGTTTCACGATAATAGGCGCGAAGTTCATCGGCGTTGATGTCAACGCCACCGCGCAGCGCACGGGCGTTACCCCGGGCCACAAACAGAAGGTTCTCCTGTTGCCACTCAATACCATTGTCGGCAAATATCTCGATTGGCCGGTCTCCGGCCCCGAAATTCAGACTCTGGGCGCGAACGGCACTCGGCCCCACAACCTGAACAAACACCAGAAACAGAACCCAGAATAAACGTTTCATCGGATGGTTTTTCCCGCGCCCGGGTAAAGAGTGAGTTTGGATTTACCCGTGAAATAGATGGTCTTGCCCCGGTCTACCAGGCTGAACCCTTCCGCCTGCAAATGCCCAAACGGCCCCTGCCCCTCAATGGGCGCGGTGCCGCTGGCCGACCCGGTGGTCAGATCGATTTCCGCAACATCAGTGCGGAATTCATACCCGGAATCGTGATACAGGTTAACTGCACCCTTCAGGTCCAGGGTCTGTCTGGCCCGTGCAAAGACACCGTTTTCCGCCGTCAATACAATCCATGTCCCGTCCTTCATCATCAAGTCGGCCTTCGGCATTTCAAGTTCCAGGGTCTCCACGCCCTTGACCGACAGCCCGCCAGACAATTTGCGGGCGAGATCCGCCGTCACCGAATACGGCTGGTTTTCCTTGTCAGCCCCGACGTAGCGTGGGTTAACCATGCTCGGTTCATCGGAAATTCCCAGCTTGACCGCCGCAAAACCCAGCCTGAACCTGAGGTCGTCGGTCGCCAGATGGGGCCACAAGACCACCAGCAGGATGACCACGGCGGCGGCGGTCGGCAACAGGAATTTCATCATGGAAACAAAACGGCTGTAGCCCTGGGTCAGGCGCCGCGGCACAAACGGTTGCAGAGCGCGCATCCGGCTCGCCGCCCCGGAAGGCATGTTCTGTGATGAAACCATGGACGGGTCTGGATGCCCGCTAAAAGTGGCCATCCCCGAACCCTTACGCCACCCCGGCGCGAAGACAGTCATGAACATGCAGCACGCCAACCGGGCAGCCGTCTTCAACAACAAACAGGCTGGTAATGGAATTGCCGTTCATCAGCGCCACGGCTTCACTGGCCAGGGCGTCAGGTCCGATCGTCTTCGCCGTTCCGGTCATCACGTCGCTGGCCATCCGATTCAGAATATCGCTGCCCATGTGGCGGCGCAGATCACCGTCGGTAATCACCCCGCTGAGCCGCCCGCGCTCATCAAGCACGGCCGCGCAGCCAAGCCGCTTTTCGGAAATGACCAGGATAACGTCGGACATCTTCATGTCTTTACCAACCCCCGGGAATTCGGCTCCGGAATGCATCAGGTCCGACACTTTCAACAGCCTCCGCCCCAGCTTTCCACCGGGATGGAAAACGTGAAAATCCGCAGGCGAAAATCCCTTGCGCTCCAGCAGGGCGACGGTAAGGGCGTCCCCCAGTCCCAGCATCAGCGTGGTTGAGGTGGTCGGCGCCAAACCCATGGGGCAGGCTTCCGGGGTGTGCGGCAATACCAGCGACGCCGTAGCGGCGCGGCTAAGCGCGCTGTCGGCACGCGACGACATGCTGATCAGCGCGATGTCGAAACGTTTACAGTGGGCGACCAGATCGGCAAGCTCGTTGGTCTCGCCGGAATTGGACATGGCAAGCACCGCGTCTTCCGCTGTAATCATGCCAAGGTCGCCATGTGACGCCTCGCCGGGGTGAACAAAAAATGCCGGCGTACCGGTAGAGGCCAGGGACGCCGCGATCTTGCGCCCGATGTGGCCGCTTTTGCCCATGCCCGAAACCACGACCCGGCCCTGAACGTCGGACAGGATATCGAGGGCATGGATAAAGCTGTCGCCGAGCGCCAGCCCAAGGGCGCGCAATGCATCGGCCTCCGTCTCCAGAACCTTGCGGGCGATCACCAAATCGCCGCTTTCGCAACCGTCAGTTCGTTCAGACGGGCTGGGGGCACCTTGCCTGTTCATGTGAAATTCAAACCTTTACTGTTCGGCGCCTGGAACGCCATAAATTCATTGCCCGAGTATGCGCTTTGTCACGGAAAAGGTCAACGAAACCGGGCGGTTAAGAGAATAAATTAAACGCCTGCACCCGGCTTTTCAGCTATGGGAGAAAATATCGTTGTCCGCCCAGCCAAGCGCATCAAGCTCACCCCGGGTCTCCAGAAAGTCAAAACAGGCATTGGCCAGATGCATGCGCCCTTCGCGTTCCAGCATCTGAACAAGTTTTTCGCGGATCAGATTCAGATTCAGGACATCTGCGGCGGCATAGTTCAGTTGCTCACGGCTCAATTCTTCCGCAGCCCAGTCCGAAGACTGCTGCTCTTTCGACAGGTCGATGCCAAGAAATTCCTTGGTGACGTTCTTGAGGCCGTGCCGGTCGGTATAGGTCCGCGCCAGTTTGGATGCGATTTTGGTGCAGAACACCGGGTTGATCCTGACGCCCAGATAGCGTTTGAGAATGGGCACATCAAAGCGCGCGTAGTGAAAAATCTTGATGACGTCCGGGTTGGAAAGCAACCCTGCCAGATTGGGGGCGTCATAGGCATCGGCGGCAAACTGAACCAGATGACAAACCCCGTCTCCGGCCGACAACTGGGCGACACACAGCCTGTCGCGGATCAGGTTCAGGCCCTGGGTTTCCGTATCAACGGCGACAGCGGAGCCAAAATCAAGCCCGTCGGGCAGGTCTCCCTTGTGAACAAGAATTTGTTCAGGTTTGTTTCTCGGTTTCAGCGACACGCCTGTCTCTCCAGTCTCCCCGGTCAAAGCCGAAAGAATATTAGAGCGCGGGTTACCTCTGGTAAAGACCCGGGGCGATGGCCGCCGATCAAGATTTGGTGCCCAGGAGAAGACTCGAACTTCCACGACCTTGCGGCCACAGGCACCTGAAGCCTGCGCGTCTACCAATTCCGCCACCTGGGCAATCAGAGTAACCGGAATGCAGCCATGGGGCTGACGGGACAGTGATTATTTCTGATCACGGGCCTTGTCAACATCAAAGAGTTGTCATTCAATATGCGTTGTTGCCTCTGACCGCCCCATCCTGTAATCGGATGGCGCGGAATCGGCGGGAAATAACCCGGTTTTTGGACCTCTGGCGGAACCTGATGGAGAGAGAATTATGCGGCGGAAAATTACCATTTTTGGCGGGTCGGGCTTTATCGGACGGCATCTCGTCAGGCGCCTTGTCGCCAATGGATGTGAAGTTCGCGTCGCCGTCCGTGACATCGAAGCCGCACAATATCTGAAACCGGCAGGAGAAATCGGTCAGATCGTACTCTGGCAGACCGACATCAAGGAGCCCGCCCAGGTGGCGAGTGCGATTCAGGGCGTCGATGCTGTGATTAACCTGGTTGGCGTTCTGTCCGAATGGGGACGTAATACATTTTCCACCGTCCACATCGAAGGCGCCAGAAACATCGCTGAAGCGGCGGCGGCGGCGGGAGTCAAGAATCTGGTTCACCTATCCGCCCTCGGGGCCAATAAATTTGGCGAATCGCTGTACGCCCGGACCAAAGCGATGGGTGAGGAGGCTGTGCGAACCGCTTTCCCATCGGCGACGATTTTACGCCCCAGCGTCATTTTCGGGCCGGAAGACGGATTTTTTAACATGTTTGCCGGCATTTCCCGGTTTTTGCCCTTCCTGCCGCTGTTCGGCTGTCCGCTCATACCCAAGGTCTCGATCAGTGGTGAAAATGGCCTGACCATCAAGGTTGACCCCTATGGCGATGGCGGGACAAAGTTTCAGCCGGTTTATGTCGGCGACGTGGCCGAGGCGATTACCGTGGCGCTCGACGGCGCGGCCGCTCAGGGCAAAACTTTCGAACTCGGCGGCCCGGTCGTCTACAGTTTCAAGGAGATTATGGAACTGCTGTTGCGCTTTACCGGACGGCGGAAGTGGCTGGTGCCGGTGCCGTTCGGCGTCGCCAAGATCGACGCCTTTTTCCTGCAGATGCTGCCCAAACCCCTGCTGACCTGTGATCAGGTGACACTGCTGAAATCGGACAATGTGGTGTCAACCGGGGCCGATACGTTCGACACGCTCGGCATCAACCCGGTTGCCGCGGAGACCATCCTGCCGACGTACCTTCACCGTTTTCGGACCGGCACGTCGGAAGACCTGCAAAACGCCTGATCAGTATTGCTGCGGCAAAACGGAACTGTCGCCGCCGGACTCGCCGCGGGCGGCGATGGCGATCAGTTCACCATATTCCCTCAGGAAGACGGAGCCGCGCACGGTGCGCTGGATAAGCACGCTGCGCCGGTCCGCTTCGTCGGTCTTGCGGCGAACCAGCTCCAGCTCACTCAGACGGCTGACCGCCCGGGTTATGGCCGGCTTGGAGACTTTGAGGATTTCCGCCAGGCCGCGCACCGTATGGGGCGGCGGCGTCAGGTAAACGCTGAGCAGGAGCGCCATCTGACGCGCCGACAAATCCGGCGCATCGCGGCGCACGCTTTCGACAACGGCGCGACGCCAGATGTCCAGCGCCTGCAATTCAGTTAATTCAACCCCCATGTCGAAACCGGCCTCTCGATTGACGTTTGATTAATTGTTTCGATGTCAAAACTTTTAATCAAATCACACGACAAAAGCAACTATATTTTGTGATCAATTCCGTTCCATAACCGAAATCTACCCGTATTGCGCCGCCAGCATGTCAAATACCGCGCGCATTCCCATGGCCTCCCCGCCTTCCGGGCGGCCCGGTCGAGCGGACAGATTCCACGCCATGAGATCAATATGGGCCCAGGGGATACCCGCGCCGACAAACCGTTCCAGAAACAGCGCCGCTGTTATTGCGCCTCCGTAACGGGTTGAGCCGGTGTTGGAAACATCGGCGACCTTGCCAGTGATCTGTCCGTCATAACCCTTAAACAGCGGCATCCGCCAAAGCGGGTCGTCCCTGACCGCACCGCCCCTCAGGATACGCCCGGCCACATCATCATCGTTGCAGAACAGCGCCGGCAGGTCGGTGCCAAGGGCGATCCGCGCCGCCCCGGTCAGGGTGGCAAAATCAACAATCAGCTGGGGTTGCTCCGATGACGCCTCGGCCAGGGCATCGGCCAGGACGATCCGGCCTTCGGCATCGGTGTTGCCGACCTCGATGGTCAATCCCTTGCGGGTCGACAGCACATCCCCCGGACGCATGGCGTTCCCCGATACACTGTTTTCAACAGCCGGGATCAGCACCCGAAGCCTGACGCCCAGGTTCGCCGCCATGATCATCGACGCCAGACCGAGCACCTGCGCGGCCCCGCCCATATCCTTTTTCATCAGTTCCATGCCCGACGCCGGTTTCAGGTCGAGCCCGCCCGAATCAAAACACACGCCCTTGCCGACCAGCGTCACCCGGGGCGCGTCTTCATGCCCCCAGCGGATGTCGATCAGGCGCGGCGCCCGGTCATTGGCCCGGCCGACGGCGTGGATCGCCGGATAGTCTGCTTCCAACAGGTCATCGCCGACGATCACCGTGCACGCGGCCCCCCATTGTTGCGCCAGTTTCCGGGCGGCTTCCGCCAGCGCGTCCGGTCCCATATCATTGGCCGGTGTATTGATCAGGTCACGGACCAGATAGGTCGCCCGGGCGGCATGGCGGGCGGCGGGCGTATCCCCGTTTTGAGGACAGACCAGCCGCGGCGGCGCCAGTTGCGGGTCGCGGTAGCGGTCAAACCGATAGGTCGCCAGCGCCCAGGCCAACGCCGCCACCGGCATCTGCCCGGGCTCAATCCCCTCCAGACGATACACCCCGGACATCAACCCGACCGGCAGCGCCGCCCAATCCCACAGGCCGGGTGCGTCACCGACCCCAAACAGCACCCGCTGCAGTTCACCATCGACGCCCGGCACCATCGCCCGTGATCCGGGTTTGGCTTCGAACCCCGTGCTTGTGATCCAGCGCTGAACACTTTCGCTTTCACTCTTCAGGTGGTCGCCAAAGGCCGATTGACGGACAGGGAAAACCGGAACGCTGTGCGCCGGGGAGGACTCAACAAGGGTATCAACCATAAAATTCTCCGTCTCGTTTTATTCGGTCAGGGTTCGAACCGCTGTGTACAGGATGGCCCGGAAATTCGCCATTGAAAACCGGATTTTGTTGGCGGCGCCGCCGGCTTCGCGCTATCAGATGTATCAACACCACAAAGAGGTAGCGGACATGTCTGACTTCACTCTCATTATCGGCAACAAAAACTATTCCTCATGGTCGCTTCGCGGCTGGCTGGCGCTTAAGCGCACCGGGGTTGAGTTTGATGAAACCGTCGTTGCCCTGCGTCGGGCGGACACGTCCGAGCGGCTCAAAAAACACTCGCCATCGGCCAAGGTGCCGATGCTGAAAACCCCGGACGGCGAGGTCTGGGATTCACTGGCGATCTGTGAATACCTTGCCGAAACCTTTGCGGACGCCGAGCTGTGGCCGTCAGACAAAAAAGCCCGCGCCCAGGCCCGCGCCGTGTCGGCGGAAATGCATTCCGGTTTCCAGGCGCTACGCGCCATGATGCCCATGGATCACAGAAACACCCGGGCGATGCCGCCATTGACGGAAGACCTGAAAAAGGACATTTCACGAATCGACACCATCTGGCAGGACTGCCGCAACCGTTTCGGTCAGGACGGTCCGTTTCTCTATGGCGATTTCTGCATCGCCGACTGTATGTTTGCGCCAGTGGTCAGCCGGTTCAATACCTATCAGCCCGCCCTTTTACCGGCAGCGCAGGCCTATATCGGGAACGTGCTTGAGTGGCCGGATATGGTTGACTGGGCGGTGGCGGCGAAAGAAGAATCCTGGGTCATTGAATTTTAGGGGCGGGACATGCTGGACTGGCTGTTCGGAAACAGGGCGGAACGCGAAGCAAAGCAGCTTAACCGCGATGCGCCGCTGATCCTCGAACATGCTAAAAACATGTTTTCCGATGGCTCCATGGCGACTGTTGCCAGTCTGGCTCAGGAGCATATTGAACGCGCAGTCACGATATATGGCACCAAACCGATCGACGTCCGGCGCGCCTTGCTGGATTACCGACGGCTGCATAAGGACGCCCGCGGGCGCAATGACCAGCGCGCCTTAAGCGCCATGACCCTGGTGATCATCTACCTGCGCGCGGAACTCGCCGGGGACGCCGCCACACCGGCCCGTGAAACGATCAATAATTTTATCGCAAATTCCCGGGCGGCGCCCGATCCTGAAAACTCATAAGACTTCAGTCCGTCTGGGTGAACCGGTTCACAGACACACCCACCCGCCATTTCCTATTGTCCCGGCGTCGCCCGCCAAAACGGACCGGACCCAGCGGTAACGTCCGGAAGGGTGACAGGGCGAAAGCTCGACGCGGGGCGGCATGTTCCCAGCCTCTTCCCAGACCGGCGGAGTTGTCCCGCGTCCGAGCCGAGCTTTTGCTTCAGGCAACAATGATGGAAATTTCACCGATCCCGTCAACACCACCCTTCATCACATCACCGCGCTCAATCGGGCCGACCCCGGCCGGCGTGCCCGTATAGATCAGGTCACCGGGCGCCAGGGTAAACAGGCCGGACAGATAGGAAATGGTTTCCGGGATATTCCAGATCAGCTGATTGATATTTCCGTTCTGTCGGTTATCGCCATTGACATCCAGCCAGATTCTGGCGTTATCGGGATGACCGATATCGGATGCCGCAACCAGCTCACTGCACGGCGCGGCGTATTCAAAGGCCTTGCCCACTTCCCACGGGCGGCCCTTCTTTTTGGCCTCGCCCTGCAAATCGCGGCGCGTCATATCCAGACCAACCGCGTAACCAAAGATGCAGGCCAGCGCATCGGCTTCGGCGATATCCTTGCCGCCCTTGGCGAGCGCAACCACCAGTTCCATCTCGAAATGCACATCTGATGATTTGTCAGGGTAGGGGAAGCCGCCGCCGTCGGGAACGATGGTATCCGGATTTTTTTGGAAGAAAAATGGCGGTTCCTTGTCCGGGTCATGGCCCATTTCACGCGCGTGTTCGGCGTAATTGCGGCCAACACAGTAAATGCGGTGAATGGGAAACAGGTCACCCGTACCGCGCACGGGAAGGGTCGGAAGTTCAGGGGCATCTATGACATAATTCATGTGACGGGGCTTTCTTGCAAGGAGACACCGAGAGTGTCCGCCTGATGTTTTAGGCGTCCGGCAAATCGACGTCAACTCCGCCACCGCAGGGGCTGGATTCCTGAGACGATCACGGGGAAGAGGGTTGGATCATCCGCCTGCCGTCTGCATAGACCTGGGTCCAGACCAGAATCTGATAGGATTTCCGCAAACCCGTGGGCCAAAACGGGTCCTTTTTGACCAGCCGGTCGGCGGCCCTTTCATTTTCGCTCTCGACAATCCAGATTCCCCCGGCCCCCTCACCCGTCGGTGTATGAAGAGGCCCGGCGGCGTCGATCTGATCCGCATGGCCTTCAAGAAATGCAAGATGGTCTGACATGAGGTTCTTGCGGATTTCAGGGTCGGCAGCCCGGTTGTCTTCGAACAGAATAATATACTTCATCTGACATCTCCTTTTTCGGTCTGCAATAAATCTACATCTGTAATTTCGCTGATTGAACTGGAATTAATGCCAGTTTAAACTGCAAAAATGCAGAGAATGCGTTGGGACGATCTACGGGTTTTGCTTGCCATCCACCGGGCGCGGACATTGTCGGCGGCGGCGCGGTATCTGGGTGTTGACGCCACCACCGTTTCGCGGCGGCTGAGATCACTGCAAAACGCCGCCGGGACCGCCCTGTTTCTCCGGCTTCCGGACGCGACCCTGAAACTGAACCAGGCTGGCGTCGCGATCCTGGCGCATGCTGAACGCATGGAACGAGAGGCCGACGCAATCGGCCAGGCGCTTGGGGAGGAGGCCCAAAAGGTTGTTGGAACGGTCCGCATTACTGCGGTCCCCATTGTCATCAATCGATTGCTGTTACCGTCACTGCCGTCCCTTTTGGATGCACACCCGGACCTGACTGTCGAACTCGTTCCGGACGCCCGCGACCTGAGCCTGACCCGCCGGGATGCCGATCTGGCGATAAGGCTCGCCAGGCCCGTTTCCGGCGGAACCCTGGTAAAAGCCCGCCGCATCGGCACGCTTGTGTACGGCGTTTTTGCCGCCCAGGGGATCGCGGAAAAGGATGCGGAACGTCTGGGCTGGATCGCCTATGACGACACCATGGCGCACCTTCCCCAATCGAAATGGCTGGCCGATCTGGTGGCGTCAGGAACCGGCGGGAAATCCGGGATTCGGGTTACCGATGGCGAAACTGCGGTGGAAGCCGCCGCCAGCGGCCTTGGCAAGGCGCTTGTGCCGACATGGGCCGGGACACATGATCCCCGGCTGCGAACCCTTGATGTCAGCGAAATGCCCGCACTTCCGGAACGGGAGGTGTGGCTTCTTTCCCACGCCGAACAACGTGGTTTCCAAAGCATTCGAACCGTGATTTCGTGGATCGAAACCCTGAAGTGGTCAAATCGACCGCAGGGGGTTTGAGTTTTATCTGTAAACCACTATATCTTCGGTCTCTCCAATCATGCTTTTCAGGGTTGCTGAATGTCTCTTTCGTCTATTCGCGAGTTCCTCAAACTAGAAGCCGCGGGCGGGATCATCCTGATCTTTGTCTCTGCGCTGGCGATTGTCCTTGCAAACTCGCCGTTGAGCGAGCTGTACACGTCATCCCTCGATATTCCCGTTGCCATCCAGTTTGGCGCCTTAAAGATCGCAAAACCTTTACTGCTGTGGATCAACGATGGATTGATGGCTGTTTTCTTCTTTCTTGTCGGACTGGAGATTAAACGGGAATTTCTGGAAGGTGAACTTTCGACACCCTCACAGTTGGCCCTGCCGACCATGGCGGCGGTCGGCGGCATGGTCGTCCCGGCCTTGATTTACGTGTCGATTAATAATGGCAATGCCGTTCACATGGATGGGTGGGCTATTCCCACCGCAACCGATATTGCTTTTGCCCTTGGAATTCTGGCGCTTGTCGGCAGCCGCGCGCCGATCTCGCTAAAGATACTTCTGACCGCGATCGCCATCATTGATGACCTGGGCGCCATCGTCATCATTGCCGTTTTCTATACTGAAGACCTGTCCCTGCTCGCTCTGTTTTTGGCCGGTGTTGCCGTGCTTGGGCTGGTGATCATCAACAGGCTGCGGATCGCCCGACCGGCCGCCTACATTCTGCTGGGAATTGTCCTGTGGGTCTGCACCCTGAAGTCAGGTGTTCACGCAACGTTGGCTGGCGTCATTACCGCCTTCGCGATTCCCATGCGGGCAAAGAATGTAACTGATCGCTCAATGCTTAAAGATTTGGAGCACCGCCTTCATCCCTGGGTCGCTTTCATGATTTTGCCCGTTTTCGCCTTTGCAAATGCGGGTGTGTCCTTTAGCGGAATCGGCGTTTCCAGTTTTGTCGAACCGGTAAAACTCGGCATATCTGTCGGCCTGTTCGCCGGAAAACAGGTGGGCGTCTTCCTCATGCTGTGGCTTGGCGTCAAGCTTGGTTTGTCCGCCATGCCGCGCGATACGAACTGGCCGCAGCTCTACGCCGTATCCCTGTTGTGCGGCGTCGGCTTTACCATGAGTCTGTTTATTGGCTCGCTGGCGTTCGAGCACGCTTCCTTCGACGTCCCGATACGCCTCGGCGTGTTGACAGGATCGATCCTGTCCGCCGTATGCGGATATTTATTGCTGCGTTTCGGGCCTGTCCGCCGTTGAGATAAGCCTCGATGGCGTCTTTGATGGCTCTTTTTGACATTGCTTCGCCACAATCCTCATGGGGCCAACACCCGGCAAAACAGGGCAACGTCGCCCGGCAAGCGCTCTAGTTTCCCGAAATGCAATCGACGGCGCCAAAAAGGTCTTCCAACCGCTGCAGGCAAGCTTCCGCCAGCGGCGGCTTCTGGAGTGATGAAAGATTTTCCTCCAGATGGTTACGGTTGCCGGTGCCGGTCAGGATGATATCCGTGCCCGATTGGTGACGACAAAACCGGTAGGCCGCTTCGACGATGCTGGCGGCGCCCCCGTCATGGACCAGAAACCCCAACGGGTCATCGGCATCAAGTTTGCCGCCATCGATGACCCCGTCCCTGATCAGCCCTGTGATAATTTCATCAAGCGCATCCGCGTTACTCAACGCCCGGCGAACCGCAAACATGTTCAGGACGCCGATATTTTTTTCATGGGTTTGACCAAACACGCGCTCGCGCGCCGACGGGTTGATCAGATTGAACCCGGCCATGATGACATCCCAGCAGTCATCCCCCAGCGCGCCGGTCAACATGTCGTGCCGTGGGTCCGTGATAAAGCGCTCCGTCAGTCCGAGAAACCTGATTTTACCCTGTTCGCGCAGGCGAAAGAGGGCGGGAACAAGCTCCTTCATGCAGTACCCGTACTGTGACGGCGTGACCCCGTGAAGGTGCGCGATATCGACATAATCAGTACGCAGCCGTTTCAGGCTGTCGTCGAAATTAGCCACGAACACATCGGCGGAAATATAGTCCTCGCCGGTCGGTTTGGCGCCGGGCTTGACGATCTGCACCTTGGTCGACAGCATGACCTGATCCCGGTTGCCGTCAACCGCCCTGCCGACGACGTCTTCGGTACCATAGACCTGCGCGGTGTCGATGAAGTTGACTCCCTGATCCATGGCCGCATGGACGATGCTGATCGCCTGCCGTTCTCCTCCCCCGGTGCCCAAGCCAAGCCGGCTATGTCCGCCGCACCCCAGGCCGGCGACGCTGACCGTCAGGTTCGTGCGGCCCAGTGTGGTCATTTGCATAATAATTGCGCCTTTTCGATCCGCGATGGTGCATCCGACGGGCCATTCCCGATGGTTGGGATAGTAGGCGAAAAGGGTCTGGTCAGGCCAGTGGCAACGCACGTGCGCGTACCCGGCCAAGAAAACCCCACCGCGCCATAAAATGAACACATTCCTATTATAGAAATATAATTTCCGGATCGGGTTCCCCGGATGTGCCTGCTTGCGCTTGTGAATATTCCATCTGATGTCCGGCCCGCTGGCTGGCAGCAGAAGCCGCGTGGAACCTGGTCGGAACGGATTTAGGTCTGCGCACCTCTCCCTCACACCCCCATATTTTCTCCACAACATGGCGGTTCAGGGTGGGTTTTATGGGGGGGGGCGATGGCGGTAAATGGGGGTTTTACAGTCGCCGGACTTAAACCGGCACCGCGACCATGGAGACAAAATCGCCAACGCCAATCAGGCCAGGGAAATGGCGACCGGCGAGAATCCCGTCAATTTTGACGTGATAGTCAACGGGAGCGGTTCCGGTGCGCTCGACATCGTGAACGCGGGCGACCCGCTCACCCGCCCTGACGGCGGCGCCGAGGGCGACACAGGATTCAAACAGGCCCGCGTGCTCGGAGATGACGAAGCATTCCGCGCCCGGCATGTCGAGCATTTGCGAAGCCGCCAATTCCGGTTCGCCGTTGAGAATGCCCGACTGTTTGAGGACATTGCCAACGCCTTTTTTAGCGATGGCGGCGGTCTCGGCGCTGACCGTGCCGCCGCCGCCAAGCTCGGTTGAAATAAAGGTCTTTCCCTGGTCTTCGGCGGCGCTGTCATACATGCCAACGGCATCAATCTCCAACAGCATCAGGGAATATGGGGCGTTGAAGGCCTCCATGGCGGCGACGCAGCGCGCTTCCTGCTGCTTGTCTTCCAAAACATGAGCGCAGGCAAACGGGACAAATTCCAGGGTCTTGCCGCCGGAATGAATATCGACCACCACATCGGCCATGGGGATCAGGGTGCGCTGGAAATAGTCGGCGATTTTTTGGGTGATGGTGCCCGCCGGGTTGCCGGGGAATGCCCGGTTCATGTTACCGCCATCGACAGGCGACGTACGTTTGGCGGCGCGGAACGCCGGGTAGTTCATCATCGGGACAATAATAACCCGCCCCGTCACCTCCGCCGGGCGCAGCGTGCGGGCCAGATCCAGCAACGCCACCGGTCCCTCGTATTCGTCGCCATGATTGGCGCCGCTCAGCACCGCCGTCGGACCCTCCCCGTTCTTGACCACCGTGACCGGGATCATCAGCGATCCCCAGGCCGACTGGTCGCGGGAATGGGGCAGGTTCAGAAATCCGTGCTGGACGCCATCCTGATCGTAATCGACGGTCGGAGAAATCGGGTTGTCGCGCATGGGCTCAGTCCTTGACCATCATTTTTCTGGGCACGTTCGAGAGGCATTCCACACCGCTGTCCGTGATCAGGATGCTTTCGGTGATTTCAAGCCCACCGTCATCCAGCCACAACCCCGGCATGAAGTGCAGACACATGCCCGGTTTCAGCTCGGTCTTGTCGCCGCGGCGCAGGCTCATGGTCCGCTCGCCCCAGTCCGGGGGATAGGACAGACCAATGGAATAGCCGGTGCGGCTGTCTTTTTCGAAACCGAACTTTTTCAGGGTATCGAAAAAGGCGATGGCGATATCTTCGCAGGCATTTCCCGGTTTGGCGGCGGCGAGTCCGGCGTCGATCCCTTCCAGCACGGCGTTTTCCGCATCCAGATATTTTTGCGGGACCCGGCCGAGATATATCGTTCTTGAAAGTGGACAATGATAGTGACGATGGCAGCCGGCGATTTCGAAAAACGTGCCTTCGCCGGATTTCAGCGGCTTGTCGTCCCAGGTCAGGTGCGGGGCGGTGGCGTCCATGCCCGACGGCAGCATGGGAACGATGGCCGGGTAATCACCCCCGTGGCCATCGGCCCCCTGAATGGCGGTGTAGTAGATTTCCGCAACCAGATCGTTCTTGCGCATGCCCGGTTCCATGATCTCGAAAATCCGGGCGTGCATCCTCTCAACGATCCGCGCGGCGCGGCGCATGTAGTCAATTTCCTGCGGCGATTTTACCGCCCGCTGCCAGTTGACCAGACCGGTCACGTCCTGGAAGGCGGCATTTGGGAGATGACGCTGAAGCGAGGCGTAGGCGGCGGCGGAAAAATAATAATTGTCCATCTCGACGCCGACCGCGCTGCGGTCCCAGCCACGTTCGGAGATCATGCCCGACAGGAAATCCATGGGGTGACGTTCCGTTGACTGAACGTAATGATCCGGATAGCCGACAATGTTTTGGTCATCCATATAAACGGTGCGCAGCGCCCCATTGGCATCCATGCCGCGCCCAAACCAGATGGGGTCACCGTCGCCCGCCACCAGCACACACTGATGCGTATAAAAGGACCAGCCGTCGTATCCGGTCAGCCAGGCCATGTTGGACGGGTCCGAGATGAGCAGCAGGTCAATCTCTTCGCGCTCCATCGCCCGCCGCGTATTTGCTAGGCGGTCGGCATATTCTTCACGGCTGAAATTCAGGTCCACATCGGGCATGGCGAAGCGTCTTTCGGTTGATTTCGAGGACCGCATATTGATCGAGTCCGGGGGACGCTGGCAAGGTCAAATCCATCGCGGGAGGGGGCGATGCTATCCCCGCGCCACGAGGCGCGATATTACCCCGCACCGCGAGGTGCGAAATCGTGGTCAATCGGAAATTTTGGTATTCTGGTTGGCGGCGCGAAGCGCCGGGTAGGTTTCCAGCCCCCCTTCTTTCGCTCTTTCCAGAAGACCGAGCATGATTTCACGGCTGTCATCTGCACCATAATGATCTTTCATCATGGCAATGCCGATACTTGTGGTGACCAGCGCAACAGCACGCGGATCAGCCCCTGAATTCAGTAACTCGATAATCGACATCTGAAGCGTGATGGAGGCCTGCTTCCCGTCTTCAAAATCAGCTTTTGCCATAAAACTCTCTTTCTGTTTGTATGTTGCCCCCCAAAATACAATCATCACTGTTCATCCACTATAGATGAGTTTTTCCCGTTTGTGAACCGCGCCTCCATGAACGACCGGCAATATGGCTGGGGTTTCGTCGGCACCCTGGGAGCCACGCGAATTTACTTGGATTTCACCGGGTGGGGTGGCACCCTCGCGTCGGGATACAGATCAATGGAGAGATTCCAAATGGACACCAAAGCCGCCGTCGCCTTCAAAGCCGGAGAACCGCTGAGCATCGAAACCGTTCAGCTTGACGGTCCGAGAGAAGGCGAGGTTCTGGTCGAAATCAAGGCGACGGGAGTCTGTCATACGGACGAGTTCACCCGCTCCGGCGACGACCCGGAAGGTCTGTTCCCGGCGATCCTCGGTCATGAAGGCGCTGGCATCGTGGTTGATACCGGCCCCGGCGTCAGTTCCGTCAAGAAAGGCGATCACGTCATCCCGCTCTACACCCCGGAATGCCGCCAGTGTGAATACTGCACGTCCGGGCGCACCAACCTTTGTCAGGCAATCCGTGAAACCCAGGGCCAGGGCCTGATGCCGGACGGGACGTCGCGGTTTTCCCTGAACGGCGAAAAAATCTTTCATTACATGGGCTGTTCGACCTTCTCCAACTTCACGGTCCTGCCGGAAATCGCCGTCGCCAAAATTCGCCAGGACGCACCCTTCGACAAGGTTTGTTACATCGGTTGCGGTGTCACCACCGGGGTCGGCGCTGTCATCAATACGGCCAAGGTACAGCCCGGCGACAACGTGATCATCTTTGGGCTCGGCGGCATTGGCCTGAATGTTGTGCAGGGCGCCAAACTGGTGGGCGCCAACATGATCGTCGGCGTCGATCTCAATGAGGACCGCAAGGCGCTGGGTGAAAAATTCGGCATGACCCATTTCGTCAATCCGAAAGAAGTGGAAGGGGACCTGGTTCCCTATCTGGTCGATCTGACCAAGGGCGGGGCGGATCATTCCTTCGAATGCATCGGCAACACCTCCACCATGCGCCAGGCCCTTGAATGCTGCCATAAGGGCTGGGGCGAAAGCACCATCATCGGCGTTGCCGGAGCCGGGCAGGAAATTTCCACCCGCCCGTTCCAACTGGTGACCGGCCGGGTGTGGCGCGGGTCCGCCTTCGGCGGCGCCAAGGGCCGCACCGATGTCCCCAAAATCGTTGACTGGTACATGGACGGCAAAATCAATATTGATGACCTGATCACCCACAAGATGCCGCTGGACGACATCAATACGGCTTTCGATTTGATGCATGCCGGTGAAAGCATCCGCAGCGTCGTAGAGTTTTGAGCCGGATGACCCTGACAACCGTTAGCGAACAGAAGGCTTTTGGTGGCACCCAGGGCGTCTACAGGCACCAGGCTTCCGAGACCTCATGCGAGATGGAATTCAGCGTTTTCATGCCGCCTGCGGTCGAACACGGGCCGGTGCCGGTCGTCTACTACCTGTCCGGCCTGACCTGCACCCAGGAAAACGTCACCACAAAAGGCGGATTCCAACGCACAGCGGCGGAACACGGGATCGCCGTCATCTGCCCGGATACCAGCCCGCGCGGCGCCGGATATGCGGGCGAGGATGATGATTATGATTTTGGCACCGGTGCCGGGTTCTATGTGGATGCGACTGAATCCCCGTGGTCCGGCATGTATCGCATGTACAGTTATATAACGTCGGAACTGCCCAAGGTTATCAGCGACAACTTCACTATCGATGTATCCCGCGCCGGGATATTTGGTCACTCCATGGGCGGTCACGGGGCGTTGACGATTGCCCTTAAAAATCCTGATCAGTACAGGTCTGTTTCGGCTTTTGCCCCCATTGTCGCGCCCATGCACTGCCCATGGGGAGAGAAGGCATTGGGCGGATATCTAGGGAATGATCGCGAAACTTGGCGGCCTTATGACGCCACCGATCTTATCGCCTCAGGTCGCCGGGTTGAAGGCACCATCCTGATTGATCAAGGCACGGCAGATAATTTCCTTGATGAACAGCTTAAACCCCATCTGTTCGAGACGGCCTGCCACACTGCCGGGCAAGCCGTGGACCTCAGAATGCAGGACGGCTACGACCACAGCTATTATCTGATGGCGACGTTTATGGCGGATCATATCGAACATCATGCAAAATCACTGCTAAGCTGACTCCGACTTGACCCGCAACACCACAACACGCGGCATTCTGATGATGATCGGCGCCGTGGCGCTGCTGACACTGATGAGCACCCTGGTCAAGGTCATCGGCCCCGACTATCACCCGGTTCAGATCTCCTTTTTGCGCAACGTCATCGCCGCCATCGTCATCCTGCCCATATTGCTGCGCGCGGGCGGCGCGGGCGTCCTGAAAACCCGACGTCCGGGCCTGATCACGGTGCGGGCGGTTGCCGGGATCAGCGGCAATATCCTCTATTTTTACGCCTTTCAGCGCATGTCCATCGGCGACGTCGTGGTCATCGCCCAGGCCGTCCCTTTATTTGTTACGGCATTGGCGGTTCTGTTTATGGGCGAACGGGTCGGCTGGCGACGCTGGATGGCCGTCGGCGTCGGATTTGGCGGGGTCGTGATTGCGATAAACCCAAGCGGCGATGTCTCCAGCGTATCCCTGATTGCTGTTGGCGCAACAGGGCTCTGGGCCAGCACGATCTTGATGATGCGCAGTTTGGGGGCGACAGAAAGCCCGTATGCCATCTCGTTCTACTTCATGACCCTCGGGGCCATCATGACCGCCTTCGCCCAACCCTGGGTCTGGCAAACACCAACACCCGAGGTTCTGCTTTTGCTCATTGGCGTCGGGGTGGCGGGAGCGTTTGGACAGATACTCATGAGCTATGCCCTGAAACTCGCCGATGCTTCGGTCGTCAGTCCGTTCAACTACACCGGCATTCTTTGGGCAATTATGTTCGATCTGTTGATCTGGGATGTCGTACCCACCTGGGCGACCCTGGCTGGCGCAGCGCTGATCACCGTTGCCGGGGTTTACATCTTTCACCGAGAATCCGTCGCTCGACGCACCTAGGCAAATATCCTGGTCAATCGCCAACCGCGTAACCGCGCCCTTGGGATTGCTGCGGTATGAATGATCCCGCCGATTCAGTGGTGGCAACGGAATCCGGATCAAGCCGATTTTAAACGTGCTGCCTGTTTCATTGCTTCTGGCTTGGCCTATCGGTTTTCCCTTACAAATTTGTAAGACTCAGGACAGCTCCCCGCAAACCATGATCGTGGATACTCCCCGCTAACAAATTGGTGTTGGACCACTGACGGTCCCGCCCACGTAGTGATCGTCACGTATGAATATGCGGGATCGTTCCGGTGGGATTTTGGCAGTGAATGTCCTCAGGAAGACACCGGAGATTGTTGACGGTTAGCGGCACGGCAGCTGGCTCCGCTCAATTGGGAAAAACGATATCATGCTTGTATCCATCGACGCACTTCAGGTTTCCATTGACGGGGCATCCATATTGCACGGTGTGCGCTTATCCCTGAAGGAAGGAGATATCTATGGCCTGTTAGGCCCCAATGGCGCGGGCAAAAGCACGACGATCAATACTGCCCTTGGGCTGATTCGGGCAACAGGCGGGCATATCGAGATTTTTGGCAATGATGTATCCGCAAACGGAGCGCCTGCAGGCGTTCGTGGCAAGATTGGCGTTCTGCCCGAACAGGGTGGGTTTTACGACTGGATGACGGCGACCGATTATCTGGGTTTCTTTGCCGCCTTGTACGGTCTCGCGCCGAGCAGGGAAGACATTCATCAGCGGCTACTTCGCGTCGGCCTCGACACGCAAGACAACCAGATCATTGGTACATTTTCCCGTGGCATGAAGCAGCGCCTTGGCCTGGCGCGCGCCCTCATCCCCGATCCGCTGCTGCTCATCCTTGATGAACCGACCAATGGTCTTGACCCGCGGGGTCGCCGGGAGGTCCATGAAATACTATCTGACCTTGCCCATGAGGGCGTGGGCGTTTTGCTTTGCACCCATCTGCTCGACGATGTGGAACGGCTTTGTACAAAAATCGGGATTATTGACGACGGTCGGACAGTTGCCGAAGGAACCGTCGATGATCTTCTGCGTGGCAGCAGCCAGCGGGACCGCTTCAGTCTTCGCCTGGCATCCACGCCACCCGACCTGCCGCCTTCGATATCGGACCAGGATTTCTCCGTCATTTCCCATGACAACAAGTGGTGGCACATCGGCATCAACGCCGGAATTCGGCCAGAAACGGTGTGGCCGGAACTTTTCGCTCAGGGCTGGGATATCACTGAAATTCACCGGGAAAGCCGAGGCCTTGAAAACCTATATCTTGCCCTGACCGAAGGAGGGATCTCATGAACGCCATTTTGGTGCTGGCCCGAAAAGAGAGCGGAGAGCTTCTGCTGAGCGCCCGGGGGCTTATCTGGCTGCTGGCCGTATCGGGGGCGCTTTCCGCCTTTGCCCTTCTGCTCGTCAGCGATACCGAACTCAGTCTCCTGGATAACGCGCAGGTCGTCTACGACATGATCGGGATCATAACTGCCCTGGGCGCGCTGCTGGCGCTCGTCGTCGGCACGGATGCCCTGGCCGGAGAACGCGAGAGGGGCAGTTTCATGCCCCTGCTTCTGGCCCCGGTATCGCGGGGCGGCATACTTTTCGGAAAACTTAGCGGTGTGACGGTCGCCTGGGCGGTGATGTACGCCCTGTCGCTTCCCTACCTGTGGGCCGTCGGCAGTACCGGTCAAAACATGGTTGATGGCATGATTGTTTTGCTGGTTCTGGGCACACCAGTTGTCCTTGCATTTGGGTTCTTCGGCCTGGGATTGGGATGCTGGGCGTCCTCCACGAAAAACGCGTTGCTGACGGGGACGGTATCTCTCGTACTGTCCGCAAGCCCCTTGCTGCTTGGACCAAGTCTGCGTCAATCCGCCATCGGTAAGATATTTGATGCAATCAATCCGTTTTCCGCCGCCATCAACGCCTTCGATGCGGTGATCGTTGACTCTCAATCAATGGCCATGCAAGCGCACCATGTCCTGATTGCCTGTGCCTGGCTCCTGGCCGCCGTTGGCTTCGCACATTTCGGCTTTCGCCGAATGTACCGGTAGCGGAGGACAAGATGGGAATCCGTAAATTCATTCTCGCCGCCTGTATAAGCCTTTGGGGTTCCGGCGCCCTTGCCGGTCCATTGACCATCGACATTAGGCCTTCCGCGATTAATCCCGCATCAGCGCAAATGGGAGATAATCTCAAGTTTCATACGGTAATCCGGAATGACGGCAGCGGCGCGATTGACGGACTGATCGCCTGGATTAGCCTTGTGCAGATTGACCGGGGCAAAGAACAGCCGGTCGACCTGGAGGACTGGAGCGCCCACAAGGCTATCGCCAAGACTTCGTTAAGACCCGGTGAAATCATTGAAACCGACTGGCCCATCCGGCTCATTCAGGCCGGCCACTATCGCGTGGTGGTAAGTGCGGCTACCCGCTCCGGAAATGTTCTCATAAGCAGCCCATTTGCCGATTTTTCGGTCTTGAGAAAGCCGGTCGTCGAATCCCGGCGGGTATTGCCGGTGGCAGGCGGCCTTCCCCTGGCAATCATTCTGTTCATGTATTGGCGAAGGCGGAAACGCATGCGCCCGGCGCTTCAACAGAAGCATTAAATATCAAAAACCCAACCCTTTTGAATTAAGGAATAAATGAATGACTTCAGACTACTCTCAGACGGCCGTCTACCCCGGGGCCGGAATATCCGCGCCGATCTACAATCGCGTGCCGCGTGTCACCTTTGATTTCTGGCTCATCAAGCTGATGGCCGTAACGGTAGGTGAAACCGCCGCCGATTTCCTGGCGGAAAACCTGGGGTTGGGACTTGCGAACACCACATGGATCATGAGCGGCTTTTTGCTTGCGTCCCTACTGCTGCAATTCTCGCGGAAAAAATACGTTCCCGGCATCTACTGGGTAACGGTGGTGCTTGTCAGTATTGTTGGCACCCTGATCACGGATTACATGGTCGATGATCTCGGCATTTCGCTGGAAACCGCGACGATCGGGTTCACCATCGCCCTCTCCGCCGCCTTCCTGGTTTGGTATACGGTGGAAAATACGTTGTCGATCCACACGATCTATACGGGACGCCGCGAACTGTTTTACTGGCTTGTGATCCTTTTCACATTCGCGCTTGGCACCGCAGCGGGGGACTATCTTGCTGAAGGCCTCGCACTGGGGTATCTGCAGGCTGGGTTAATGTATGGCCTCGCGATCGGTGTCATTGCATTTTCCTTCTATGTCCTGAAGCTGAATGGAATCCTGGCGTTCTGGCTCGCATATATCCTGACCCGTCCGATGGGTGCCTCTTACGGCGACCTGCTCTCGCAGCCCGTCGCCAACGGCGGTCTCGGCTTCGGCACCGTGGTCACCAGCGCCGTATTCCTTGGTTGTATTGCCCTGATTATCGGTTACATGACCATAACCCATGAAGGTCTGGAATCCGTCGAACCCGGACGTAATGGCGACTTGTAATTCGGTGAACCGGCCATAACAAAACCCTGCCGCTGTCCTCATGGGTACCACCATGAGTCCAGCGGCAGTTGATCCGGCTGGGACACGCATAAATTTCTCATCTCAATAAACTAGTAAGAGCCTCACAATGAAACGTTCTTTTCCAACACGGTTTCTACACCTTCTGCTCGCCGCTGCTATCGTTCACCAGCTTGTTGTCAGCCTGTTCATGGAGGCCCCGAGGGGCGGCAGGCTTGGCGATACGGCTTTCGACCTGCATCAATATGTTGGCGTCGGCAGCATGGGCATCATTTTCCTCTTCTGGATATGGACTCTTGTCCGGCGTCGCGAACATCACGTGGCAACACTCGTCCCATGGCTGTCGTCAAAGAGACGCCGCGCCGTGTTTGCCGACCTCGGCCTGCACCTGAGCGCCCTGAAGCGGTTCGAGCTGCCGCTCCCCGGCGAAGAAAGCCCGCTGGTCAGCGCCGTTCATGGACTGGGATTGATTGCCGCAACCGCGATGGCCGCAACCGGGACCGCCATTTTTTTTCTCGCGGCACCGGACGGAAGCCTGACGGGGTACGCCTCGACAGTGCTGGATCTCCATAGCTTGTTAGCGAGTCTCATGTGGGTTTATGTTATTGCCCATGCCGCGACTGCAGTGCTTCACCAGATCAGTGGACAAAAAGTCCTGCAACGCATGTTTGGAACGTAAAAAATGTTCGTGGGTGATTTATGAAAATCCTTCTGGTTGAAGACGATGAGGATACGGCGGCATATATCGCCAAAAGCCTGCGCCAGCACGGCCACGTCATCGACCATGCCACGACCGGTCGTGACGGCCTTTTCCTGGCTGCGGGCGAGCACTACGACACCATGATCGTGGATCGCATGTTGCCGGAACTTGACGGCCTCGCCATGGTCAAGACCCTGCGGGGCGCGGGGGTGACGATACCCGTACTGTTTCTGACGACATTAGGAGGTATCGATGACCGGGTTGAGGGGCTTGAATCCGGTGGCGACGACTATCTGGTCAAGCCGTTCGCCTTCTCCGAGCTGCTGGCGCGGGTAAATGCGCTGGCGCGGCGACCGCCGCCGAACGGACAGCAGACGACGCTGAGTGTCGGTAACCTCAAAATCGATCTTCTCAAACGGGAGGTCACGCGTGCGGGGCGGCGTATTGCGCTGCAACCTCAGGAATTCAAGTTACTTGAATATCTGATGTGTCATACGGGACAGGTGGTGACGCGGACGATGTTGCTGGAGAATGTCTGGGAATTCCATTTCGATCCGCATACGACCGTTGTCGAGACACATATCAGCCGGTTGCGCGGCAAAATTGATCAGGGGTTCGACAGGCCGTTAATCCACACTGTGCGCGGCTCAGGATACTGCCTTCGTGAAGACGCCTAGAATCCTTCGCACCAGCAGTTTCCGGCTGGCGGCGCTGTATGCGGGGCTGTTTGTACTGTCTATGGGCGCGCTGTTTGCAATCGTCTACTGGCTGGCTTCCGACGTATTGCGTGATCAGGCGCGGGCATCGGTTATGAGCGAATTGCGGGAACTGACACCCACCAATCCGGCCCGCTCCAATGACTGGCTCATCGCTGAAATTTCCGACCGCATCGCAACAGCCTCTCAACACGGTCGTTATTATGGGCTCCAGAATCAGACCGGAAGGATAGTGGCGGGCGATCTGCCGGGTCCACCGACACAAATGGGCTGGCAGGAACTGGTTGCGCCCAACCCGTCTGGTGCGCGCGGCGCTGCTAATGCGTCTGATGACCCGGAGATCGTCTTGCTGGCCTTCGCGCACCCGCTCGGCGATGGACGGACCCTCACCGTCGCACTCGACACCTTCAAGATCAGCGAAGCTCAGGAGGCGATCATCCTGGCCTTCGCCTGGGCGGCCGCCGTCGGCGGCATGCTGGCGCTCTTCGGCGGTGTCGTGCTGAGCCGCGGGTTCCTGAAACGCGTTGACGGTTTTAACAGGGCCGTAGAAAACATCATCGAAGGCCACATGGACGAGCGTCTGGGCTTGTCTGGAGCGGGTGACGAACTGGACCAGCTCGGGGGCAACTTCAATGAGATGCTCGACCGCCTGCAGGCCCTGATGGAAAGCCTTAAACAAGTATCCAGTGACATTGCACACGACCTTCGCACGCCACTGAGCAGACTTCGCCAACATCTTGAAGCCGCCCGGGGCGACGCCCGGCGCATGGAGGACTACGAAACCGCCGTCGATCAGGCTGTCGTGGATACCGATCTGATCTTGTCGACCTTTTCGGCATTGCTGCGGATTACACAGATTGAGTCGGGGACCCGCCGCTCGTCATTCCGTTCAATCAACCTGAGCGCCGTCTACCAGAACGTCGCTGAGGTTTATGCCCCGGTAATAGACGATGCCGGCAAGGCCCTGGCGATTGACATCATGCCGGACCTCGAAATTACCGGTGACCACGAACTCCTGACACAACAGCTCGCCAACCTGATTGAAAACGCCATTACCCATACCCCGCCGGGTACAAATGTCTGGCTGAACCTTCATCAGGGAGCGCAGGGGCCCATTGGGCTGCTTGGCGATAATGGGCCCGGCATTGCGGAAACGGAGCGGCACAAAATATTCGAACGGTTTCACCGCCTGGACGTCAGCCGGACGACACCGGGGAACGGATTGGGACTGGCCCTGGTGAAGGCCGTCGCCGATTTACACGGGGCAACCATCACCGTAACCGACAATCTGCCGGGAACAACGTTCGCAATCCATTTCAAACAGCAGGCCCCGGAGAAAACAGAGACTGTTTAGAACAGGGAAATGGCGGAGGGAGCGGGATTCGAACCCGCGAAACAGTTTCCCGTTTACACGCTTTCCAAGCGTGCGCCTTCAGCCACTCGGCCACCCCTCCGCAGGGGCCGTTGCCCGTATCAGGCAACGTCGGGGCGCAACCTAACCGAGGTTCCCGGGGACTTCAACAGGTTTAGCGCTGCCCCGTTCCTAAACATTCGCCATGCCAAAAAAAACCATATCGCGCTTTTGGAATGATCGGCTAGGATGCGCCCATGCGTACACTATTTTATGTTGGCTGGATTTTATTGATCGGTGCTTTTGTGTCGGCGGCGGCCGAACAGGTTGTCCGGCTCTACCCCGGCCAAACGCCCATGCTGGTTCCCGCTTATGATCTCTGGTACACGCTGTGGCCGGGAGGGTTGACGATCACTCAAATCCGGATCGAGCGGATCGCACCTGGGCTCTGGGACCCGGTGATCACTTCCATCCTTTCCTTGCCCACCTGGTTCCTGTTGGGGTTGCCGGGCCTGGTGTTGGCCTGGCGCTGCCGCGCCAACCGGATACTTACCCCATCCGAACTGGAGGTTCATCGTAAACACGTGGAGTCACTGTTTCTCTATGATGAGCTGGCGAAGGAAGCAAAAACTCAAGGCCATGCCACGGGGCCCGACGACATGTTGCCGGACCATGATGGTCATGACGCCCTGGACGAAGCGGAACGCACGCCGATTCCGTCCGACGATGAACTGATCGAAGCCATTATCGCCGCGCGCAATGATGGCGACGACCCGCCAAAGTCAAACTGACCCCTGACCAATTTCGCGCCAGGAAACACCCCTTCAGCGGAGCGCCTGCCTCAAAACTCGATCTAATCGCCTGATCTAATCGTCGGAGGTTTTCAGCGCCGCCAGGAAGGCGGATTGGGGGATTTCGACGTTGCCGAACTGGCGCATGCGTTTTTTGCCCTTCTTCTGCTTGTCCAGAAGTTTGCGTTTACGCGAAACATCACCACCGTAACATTTGGCGGTCACGTCCTTGCGCATGGCGCTGACCGTGGTTCGGGCAATCACATTGCCGCCAATCGCCGCCTGAATGGCGATCTTGAACATCTGACGCGGGATCAGGTCTTTCAGGCGTTCACAGATTTGTCGCCCACGGCTGGCGGCATGACTTTCATGAACAATGAACGACAGCGCATCGACGACTTCCGCGTTGACCAGAATGGCGACCTTGGCCAGCTTGCCTTCCTGATAGCCGATCAGTTCATAATCGAAACTGGCGTACCCCTGTGAGACCGATTTCAGGCGGTCGTAAAAATCAAAAACGATTTCATTCAAGGGCAGGCGGTAGACGACCATGGCGCGGGTGCCAACATAGGTCAGCTCAACCTGTTCGCCGCGCCGTTCCTGACAGAGCTTGAGAATACCGCCGAGATATTCGTCGGGCACAATGACCGTCGCCTTGATCCACGGCTCCTCGATAAAGGCGATCCGCGTCGGGTCCGGCATATCGACCGGGTTATGCAGTTCGATCATCTCACCCTTGACCGGATGTACCCGGTAAACAACCGACGGGGCGGTGGTGATCAAATCTAAGTCAAATTCGCGCTCGAGGCGCTCCTGTATGATTTCCAGGTGCAGCAAACCCAAAAACCCGCAGCGATACCCAAGTCCAAGCGCGGCGGAGCTTTCGACTTCGTAATGGAAACTGGCATCATTGAGGTGCAGTTTTTCCAGGGAATCGCGCAAATCTTCGTATTGTCCGGAATCGACCGGGAACAGACCGCAGAACACGACAGGAATAGAGGGTTTAAACCCGGCCAGCGGTTCACGTGCCGGGTCGCGTTCGGTGGTGATGGTATCGCCGACAGAGGTATCGGCAACCGTTTTGATGGCGCCGGTAAAATAACCGACTTCGCCGGGGCCAAGCTGATCAACCTTTTCCGGCTTGGGCAGGAAACAGCCGACCTGATCGACATTGTAGGTCGCACCTGACGCCATCATCTTGATTTTCATGCCTTTTTTAAGCGCGCCATCCTTGATGCGAACGAGGATCATCACGCCGAGGTAAGGGTCATACCAGCTATCGACCAGCAACGCCTTCAGCGGCGCGTCGATGTCGCCTTGGGGGGCGGGCAACTGGTGAACGATAGCCTCCAGCACGGTGTCCACACCAACCCCGGTTTTGGCCGAAATCTCCAAAGCACCCGAGGTATCGAGGCCGATCACTTCCTCGATCTGCTCCTTGATGCGATCCGGTTCCGACGCCGGCAGATCGATCTTGTTGAGCACCGGCAAAATTTCATGATCGTTGTCCATGGCGAGATAGACATTGGCCAGGGTCTGCGCTTCAACACCTTGCGTCGCATCAACCACCAGAAGAGAGCCTTCGCAGGCCGCCAAGGAGCGGCTGACTTCATAGGTGAAATCAACATGGCCCGGCGTATCCATCAGGTTCAGGGTATAGGTCTCGCCGTCTTTGGCCTTGTATTCGAGGCGCACGGTCTGGGCCTTGATGGTGATGCCGCGCTCGCGCTCGATATCCATCGAATCGAGGACCTGCTCTTTCATTTCGCGCTGCGTAAGGCCGTCGCACATCTGGATCATCCGGTCAGCCAGCGTCGATTTGCCGTGATCGATGTGGGCAACGATGGAAAAATTGCGAATCTTTGATAAATCTGTTGTCATAGCGAAGGCTATCTATCACCCAAATCCGGTCGGCTCAATGGAAATGGCATGTTCGCCCGCTCTAATCTGGACCCGTGGTCATATTCGCATCCTCAACGGCCCGGTCCCCGGTCGGCCCGTTCACTGATTTTTGGCGGTCGGCAGAACTGTTTGCAAACCGGATCGAATAACCACCCCGCAGATCGAATAGCCACCCCGGCGTGACATTGCACCTCGCGCCGCTATAATTGCCCACATGTCCCAGCCCGGAAACACCATCTAGACGATACTCATGAAATACGGATTAAAAGCACGCCCGGTGATCAAAGTCGGAGTTGCCGACAAAAGCCCTCTTGTCCAGGCTGCCCTTAAGCATTTGTTTTCCGAAGACGATCGCTTTGATCTGGTTGCCGTTTGTCCGGACGGGGCGGAATTTATCAAGACCGTCGATACAGTTCACTTCGATGTCGGCATAATCGGATGGGTCATTTCCCCAGGTGATGGCCGCTATATCCTCGATCACCTGCTGGCTCGCGACAATTCGCCACGGATCGTCGTCTTTACCGGAGTTGAAAATGAAAGGGTACCGTCGCAGGCCATGGCCCACGGTGCCGCCGCATTCGTTTCAAAGAGCGAACAACCCCAGTTTCTGCTAGATGCCACCGCCGCCGTGGCCAAGGGGCGCATGGTATTTCCCTTTCTGGATGTCAGAAAAATTCATGACAATCCCCTGACAACCCTGACCAAACGGGAACTCGAGATCCTTTCATCCCTGTCGGCAGGCCGCACCAACAAGGAGATTGCCGTCGAAAAAGCCCTGTCTCCCAATACGATCAAGTTCCATATCAAGAACCTTTATGAAAAACTGGGCGTGCACAATCGCAGTCAGGCGGTCGCCCTCTACCTTAAATCATGACACTACCTAAAAAGGTAGGTTTACATCTATCCATAATTTTAAATCTTACCCGCCCATACGAATATACCATCCCGTAGAAGGCTGCCATATACTGGAGCCAACAAAATCAAAAAACCACTCTCCAAAAACAATAATAAACTTTGCGGGCGGCGATCTGCGTTGGAACGTCGCTAGATTTGCAAACAGGAGGTTATGACTGGCATGGCAACCCTGAACAGTTATCTTCAGGAATGGACGGGTGAGGGCGGCAAGGACCGCGCGGCGGTTGCCGAGACGCTTGGCGCGATTGCAAAAGCCTGCAGCGGAATTTCGGAACTCATCGCCCAGGGGCCGCTCGCCGGAACGCTAGGTGCGGTTCATGGCAACAACATGGATGGCGACGCACAAAAGGAGCTCGACCTGCGGTCCAACGATCTGGTGATCGACAGCCTGCAAAAAATGCCCGTCGCCTTTCTCGTTTCTGAAGAGCTGGACGCGCCGCTGGAAATCCAATCTGATGCTCCACTTATTGTCGCGATTGACCCCCTTGATGGCTCATCCAACATAGATACCAATATTTCCGTTGGCACAATTTTCTCCATTCTGCCGTCACGGACCGGGCGCAATGGCGCGGGTGACAGCATTATCCTGCAACAGGGAACCCGCCAACTGGCCGCCGGATATGTCATTTACGGACCACAAACCGCACTTGTCTTAACCATCGGCGAGGGGACTCAGATATTTACGCTCGACCCACGCTCACGCGAATTCCGCTTAACGGCAGCGAACGTCCGCATCCCTGAAGAAACCCGGGAATTCGCCATAAATGTTTCCAACTTCCGCCATTGGGATAGATATATCCGGGCTTATGTCGATGATTGTCTGGAAGGTGAGAAGGGACCGAGAGAATCCAGCTTCAATATGCGCTGGGTGGCCTCACTGGTCGCGGAATGTCACCGTATTTTATCGCGTGGCGGTATCTTCCTATATCCAGGAGATGACCGAACCGGTTACGAGAACGGACGCCTGCGCCTGCTTTACGAAATCAATCCGATCGGATGGCTCATTGAACAGGCGGGTGGCGGGGCGACAACCGGGAGCGGACGCGTCCTTGATCTGCAACCCACTGATATCCACCAACGGGCGCCACTGATCTTTGGGTCCCGTCGGGAGGTTGATCGTGTCAACCGCTATTACTCGGAACTTCATGCCGTTGGGGATCGCTCTCCATTGTTCAACCAGCGCGGTTTGCTTCGCCCGTAGTTTCAGAAAACAGGTCAGAAAACGCTATGTCGACTAAATATCCAATCATTTCCGTTACCGGATCTTCCGGGGCGGGTACGTCATCGGTCAAAAACACCTTTACCCAGATATTTCGCCGCGAACAGGTAACCGCCGTGTCCATAGAAGGTGACGCCTTCCATCGATTTGACCGTGCCGGCATGAAGCGCGTGATGGCGGAGGAAGCCGAAAAAGGCAATAACCACTTCAGCCATTTCGGGCTGGAAGCCAATGATCTGGAAAAGCTGGAATCCATTTTCGAGCAGTTCAGCAAGACCGGGACCGGACAAACGCGCCGTTACGTACACGATCAGGCGGAGGCCGAATTTTACGGCACCGCACCCGGCACGTTCACCGATTGGGAGGAGTTTCCTGAAGACGCGGATGTCCTGTTTTACGAAGGTCTTCATGGCGCAGTGGTCACCGACAAGGTCAATCTCGCCCAGCATGGCGACCTCAAGATCGGCGTTGTCCCGGTGATCAATCTGGAATGGATACAGAAAATTCATCGCGACAAGACCGACCGGGGGTACTCCACCGAAGCCGTCACGGACACCATCCTCAGGCGGATGCCGGATTACATCCAGTACATCTGCCCGCAGTTCACTGAAACCGACATCAATTTCCAGCGCATCCCGACGGTCGATACATCGAATCCGTTCATCGCCAGATGGATTCCAACGCCTGATGAATCGATGGTGGTCATTCGCTTCAGGGACCCGCATGGCATTGATTTTTCCTATCTGGTGTCAATGATTCACGATAGTTTTATGTCCCGCGCCAATTCGATCGTCGTTCCCGGCAACAAGCTCGATCTCGCCATGCAACTTATTTTGACGCCGTTGATCATGCAGTTGATCGAACGCAAACGACGCACGTCGTAAGGGAGACTCCAATGAACGAAATCAAACAGACCAACCAGACGACAAACACGCACGCGCACGCGGATTTATCGAATGCGATCCGCTTTTTGAGTGCGGATGCGGTTCAGGCGGCGAAGTCGGGTCATCCTGGCATGCCGATGGGGATGGCGGATGTTGCGACGGTTTTATTTTCGCGATTTCTGAAGTTTGATGCGGCCAAGCCGAACTGGCCGGACCGCGACCGTTTTGTTCTGTCGGCGGGTCACGGTTCGATGCTGTTGTATTCGCTGCTGTACCTGACGGGGTATGCGGACATGACCCTGGATGAGGTGAAGAACTTCCGCCAGCTGGGGGCGAAGACGGCGGGTCATCCGGAATACGGTCACGCGTCGGGCATCGAGACGACGACGGGTCCGCTGGGCCAGGGTATCGCCACGTCGGTCGGCATGGCCCTGGCCGAGCGCATGGCGAACACCAGATATGGCGAAGACGTGGTTGATCACCATACCTACGTGATCGCCGGTGACGGCTGCCTGATGGAAGGCATCAGCCATGAGGCCATCTCGATGGCCGGGAACCTGAAACTCTCCAAACTGGTCGTGCTGTTTGACGACAACGACATCTGTATCGATGGCCCGCTTGGCATGACCGTGGGCGATGACCAGCAGGCGCGGTTCCGGGCCAGCGGCTGGGACGTGCAGAGCATCGACGGTCACGACCCGGTTGCCATTGCCGCCGCCCTTGAGAAGGCCAAAGGCACGGACACGCCATCGATGATCGCGTGTAAGACAGTGATCGGTCGCGGCTCGCCCAACAAACAAGGGACTTCGGCGACCCACGGCGCGCCGCTGGGCGATGAGGAACTGGCTTTGGCCCGCAAGGAAATGAACTGGCCCCATGGTCCGTTCGAGGTGCCGGAAGACGTGTTATCGGCCTGGCGTGGTTTTGGCAGCCGTGGGGCTTCGGTGAGTGCTGCCTGGGAAGCGCGTCTTGATGACATGTCTGATGACCGACGCGCTGAGTTCGTACGTGGCCTGACCGGCGACCTGCCGGCGGGCTGGAGAGACGCGCTCAATGCTCACAAGCAGGCCTGTTCGGATGAACAGCCCAAATGGGCGACGCGGGTGGCGTCGGGCAAGGTCCTTGAGGTACTGACGGAAATCATTCCGGAGATGATCGGCGGCTCGGCTGATTTGACCGGCTCGGTGAACACCAAAACATCCTCCACATCCCCCATATCGGCGGACGACTTCTCCGGGCGCTATGTTCATTACGGGGTGCGCGAACACGCCATGTCGGCGGTGATGAACGGCCTCGCCCTGCACGGCGGTTTTATCCCTTATGCGGGGACGTTTCTGGTATTCGCTGATTACATGAAGGGCGGCATGCGCCTGTCGGCGCTGATGGGCCAGCGGGTGGTGTATGTGCTGACCCATGACTCCATTGGTCTCGGCGAAGACGGCCCGACCCATCAGGCGGTGGAGACGCTGGCGATGCTGCGCGCCCTGCCCAACTTCAATGTGCTGCGCCCGTGTGACCCGGTGGAGACGGCGGAGTGCTGGGCGGTTGCGCTGGAGAACACCGACACGCCGTCGGGCATGGTGCTGACCCGTCAGGGGTTGCCGACGGTGCGGACCACGCATACGGACGACAACCTGTGTGCAAGAGGCGGATACGTGCTGGCCGAAGCCGAAGGAGAACGTCAGGCAACACTGCTGGCGACGGGTTCGGAAGTTCAGATCGCCTTGAAGGCCAGGGACACCCTGCAAGATGAGGGCATCCCGACGGCGGTGGTGTCGATGCCGTGCTGGGAGCTGTTTGATCAGCAGGACGAAGCTTATCAAAAGCAGACACTTGGCCCGGGCACGGTGCGGGTCGCCGTTGAGGCGGCGGTGCGTATGGGTTGGGACAAATACATCCGCAACCACGGTGGTTTTGTCGGCATGACCGGCTTTGGCGCCTCGGCTCCGGCCGGACAGTTATACGAACACTTCGGCATTACGGCGGAAAACGTCGTCAAAGAGGTCAAGGCGCGGCTGTAAGGGAACGTCGCGGCAACGCAGATAGCACGGGGCGCAAGATCGCCCTCATTTGGAGAAAGATAAAATGGCGCTCGTATCACTTCGACAGCTTTTGGACCACGCGGCGGAAAACGACTATGGCATGCCGGCGTTCAACATCAACAACATGGAACAGATGCTGGCCATCATGTCGGCGGCCGACAAGACCGACAGCCCGGTGATCATGCAGGCCAGCAGAGGCGCGCGCAACTACGCCAACGACATCGTGCTGCGCCATCTGATTATCGCGGCGACGGAGATGTACCCGCATATTCCGGTCTGTATGCATCAGGACCATGGCAACAACGCGGCGACCTGTGTGTCGGCGATCACCTATGGCTTCTCCTCGGTGATGATGGATGGTTCACTGGAAGAGGATGCCAAGACCCCGGCGTCTTATGACTACAATGTCGGCATCACCCGGAAAGTCACCGAGATTGCGCACTTGGCCGGGGTCTCGGTTGAGGGTGAGCTGGGCTGCCTGGGGTCCCTGGAGACCGGCGAGGGTGACAAGGAAGACGGCCACGGGTTCGATGGCAAGCTCGACAAGGACATGCTGGTCACTGACCCTGATGAGGCTGCGGACTTTGTCAAGAAGACCAAGGTTGACGCCCTGGCGGTGGCCATCGGCACGTCGCACGGGGCCTACAAGTTCACCCGCAAGCCGACCGGCGATATTCTGGCCATGGACGTGGTCAAGGCCATTCACGAAAGACTGCCGAACACGCATCTGGTGATGCACGGCTCAAGCTCGGTGCCCCAGGAGTTGCAGGACATCATCAACGCCAACGGCGGCGAGATGCCGCAGACCTACGGGGTGCCGGTGGAAGAGATCGAGACCGGCATCAGGAACGGCGTGCGCAAGGTCAACATCGACACCGACAACCGCATGGCGATCACCGGGGCGATCCGCAAGGTTTTGAGCGAAGACAAGGCGGCGTTTGATCCGCGCGCCTATCTGAAACCGGCCATCGCCGCCATGGAGAAGGTCTGCC
>Ga0316203_1000330_pt1 | contig 66602 bp, 52 predicted proteins | sample 6monrhotite_MG_FD_204940 | JGI IMG/M metagenome (GOLD analysis project Ga0316203, IMG submission 204940) | Microbial mat bacterial communities from mineral coupon in-situ incubated in ocean water Damariscotta River, Maine, United States -... | ecosystem: Environmental > Aquatic > Marine >... | reverse complement strand
ATCACTGACCTTTGTAGCCTATGAAGGCTTTCAACTTGTGATCAATGCTGTGAATGAAATGGATTGTCCGGAAAAAAATATTCCAAAAGCTATCTATTCGGCCCTGTTTCTTGCAGTCCTCATTTATGTGGTTATTGCACTCGGAGCGATTTTAGCGATACCTTTTGAAGAGATCATTCAAAACAAGGAATATGCCTTGGCCTCCGGAACCGGCAGTATTCTTGGCCATTGGGGCACAGATTTGGTCATTGCCGGAGCACTGCTGGCAACCAGTAGTGCTATCAGTGGCACAGTGTTTGGTGCTTCAAGACAAATGGCCGTGGTTGCTCGGGATGGTTACTTTCCCGCTATGCTTGCCCAACGGGTCAATCAGATACCGGTGTATTCAATTGTCAGTATGTCAGTGCTGGCGTTCTCCCTTGTGCTCGTTGGCAGCCTGGAAGTGATTCTGGAATTTGGCAGTGTTACCTTTTTATTGGTTTCACTGTTAATGGCCTATGCGAACTATACGATCCGGGATGTAACCAACTCATCGCTGATGATAACAGTGACTTCTTTTCTGGGGCTCCTGTTCGGGACCGTCCTGATTCTGTATTTCGAGTTCGAGAATCAACCCGAACAGCTATATTTTATCGGCGGATTGTATGCCTTATTAACAGCAGGAGCCTGGTTATATGCAAGATCCAAAGCTCACGTGGTTGCTGACTGAGGAGTATAACTTTAGCTGCCCCGCGTAATAATATATTAAGAAAATTTACGAGGAAAAGGTCGCTGATATTTCACCACACTCATACGATAATTGCATGCTGTTTGGCATCAGCTGTGTTCATTGAACTTGCAAGCATTCTGGGAGCTCCGCACAGTTCAATGTGTCTTTCTCAAGTTTTTTTACCGCCTCACGCCGGGTGCCGAACTGTAGTTATCGAGTACCCACAGGTAGTTGCTGCGCTCGAAAGCCGCCGGGTCAACTGCATGTTGTTGACTGACCCTGCCTTTGATTTCTGCGAGAGATGCAAATCCCTTTTCTTCCATCCAGCTCTCTATCCCGGATTTGATTCGGGTAAGCCGCTGAGGTCCGTGAGTGATGAGTGTGCTGCAGAGGTGGGTAACATCCGCACCTGCCAAGAGCATCTTGAGAGCATCCTCGGCTGAGTGGATACCACCGGTTGCTGCCAGAGAAATCCCTACGCGCCCGTAGATAATGGCAATCCAACGCATGGCAAGCAAGGCATCTTCGGATGAAGAATCGGGAAGTTGACCTGTGACCTGTAAACTGTCCAGATCAATGTCAGGTTGGTAGAAGCGATTGAACAGTGCGACACCGTTAGCACCAGCCGATTCGAGCTGTTTGACGAAATGTGGAATGGCTGTGAACTGGGATGACAGTTTGACTGTAAGAGGAACAGTTATCTGGCTGCGCAACTCGCTAACCAGTTCCAGGTAACGTGCTTCAAGTGTAGTACCGGATTGTTGAATATCGGCCGCAACATCATAGGCGTTGAGTTCCAGAGCATCGGCACCGGCCTGCTGGAGTTCATGAGCATGCTTTATCCAGCCATCCAGTGCCACGCCGTTCAGACTGGCAATGACCGGAATATCCAGAGCAGACTTCAGTACGGCAAGGTGTTCAAGATACTGTTCCAGACCCCGCCTGTATTGATGGTGAAAAGGTAAGAAACTGCTTGCTTCAGCATGCCCGATTTCCTGGTGGATGAGGAAACGGTTCGTACTGTTTTCCTCATGAGACAGCTCTTCCTCGAACAGAGAATGCATCACAATTGCTGCTGCACCTGCATCTTCCAACTGACGGGCCGTATCCAGACTGCGTGAAAGTGGAGAGGCTGACGGCACAAGAGGGTTGGCCAGTTTTAAGCCCAGATATTCAGTACTCAGGTCGACGGCACTCATGATTTTTTCTCCTCCCCATTGGCTTTTGTTGCATCAGCCGGGTCTGTGGCACGCTTCTGATAATGGTTATAGCGGGCCTCCACATCTGCTTGTGCCTGACGCATGAGTTTCTCAGCGGCTTCAGGGTGTGTTCGCCACAGTACGCTGAAGCGCGTTTCTGTAGCAGCGTAATCCTGGAAGGGGATAGATGGTTTGGCGGAGTCCAGATGCAATGGATTTTTTCCCGTTTCTGTACGCCGTGGATCATAACGTAGCAACGGCCAGTGACCGCTGCGCATGGCGAGGCTTTGCTGGCGAAGATTGTTGGACAGATCCACGCCGTGGGCGATGCACGGGCTGTAGGCAATGATGAGAGAGGGCCCCGCATAGGACTCTGCCTCCAAAAATGCCCGCAGGGTCTGGGTATCCTTGGCACCAAAGGCGACTTGGGCCACGTAGGCATGTTCGTAATCCATGGCCATGCGAGCCAAATCTTTTTTGCGTGTTGCTTTACCGGATGCCGAGAATTTGGCCACCGCTCCACGGGGCGTAGCCTTCGATGTCTGACCGCCAGTGTTGGAGTAAACTTCTGTATCCAGTATCAGAATATTAACATTGCTTCCCGATGCCAGCACATGATCAAGCCCACCGTAACCGATATCATAACCCCAACCGTCTCCACCAACGATCCATACACTGCGTTTGATGAGGTACTCGGCCACAGCGTCCAAAGCACTGGCGGCAGGATCGCTTATCCCGCTCAGGCATCTTCGCAGCTCGTTTATACGGCGGCGCTGTTCTTCGATGCCAGCTGCATCACTCTGATCTGCAGAGAGGATATCGCTGGTCAGTTCTTCACCCACAGCAGTTTTCAACCCTTGAACTGTTTCGCGCGCATACTGCGCCAGTTTGTCTACAGCTATACGCATACCAAAGCCAAATTCTGCATTGTCCTCGAACAGTGAATTGGACCATGCAGGTCCGTGGCCATCACTATTTTTAGTCCAGGGTGTGGTAGGGAGATTACCTCCGTAAATAGAGGAACAGCCGGTCGCATTGGCGACCATCATGTGATCACCGAACAGCTGACTTAAAAGCCGGAGATAAGGGGTTTCACCGCAGCCTTCGCAAGCCCCCGAGAACTCGAACAGCGGTTGTAACAGCATTGCACCGGGCAGGATTGATTCACGTACCTTGCTGCGATCATAGTCGGGAAGATCAAGAAAGAATGCCCAATTTTTTCGCTCCTGTTCCAGTAACGGAGGCTGGTCTGCCATGTTTAGTGCCTTACGCTCAGGCTTGTCCCGGTCCCGGATGGGACAGACGTCCACACAGAGACCACAGCCTGTGCAATCCTCAGGCGCAACCTGGTAACTAAAATGCATATCCGGTTCAAATGCTTTGCTTATGGCCGGTGCATGTTTGAAGCTATCAGGTGCATGCTCAAGTTGCGTGGCCGGGACCACCTTGCTGCGAATAACGCTATGGGGGCAGACAAATACACATTTTCCGCATTGTGTGCACAGGTCTGACTCCCACACGGGAATTTTCAGTGCCATATTGCGCTTTTCCCACGCAGCAGTTCCCGTTGGGCAGGTGCCATCAGCCGGAAACTGACTTACCGGGATGTCATCGCCATGTCCTGCAATGATGTTAGCTGTGACACGTTGAACAAAATCCGGAGCAGAAGCTGACACAGGCGGGGGCATGTCGAAGCCACTGCTAACCTGTCCGGGAATATGAACGGCCTCAAGGCCAGTCACAGCGGCATCAATTGCCTTGATGTTCGCTTCAGCAATACGAAGGCCAGCACGGGCATAGGTGTCCTGTGCAGCATCCTTGATCGCAGCAATGGCTTCGTCCCTCGGCAGTATGCCGGAGATAGCGAAGAAGCAAGCCTGCATGATGGTGTTGATATGACTGCCGAGGCCTAACCGTTCTGCAATACTATAGGCATCGATGGTGTAGAACGTCAGCTCTTTATCAATGATCTGCTGCTGCACGTTTCGCGGTAAGCTGTCCCATACCTCGGCTAGTTCTGCATGTGAATTGAGCAGAAATATTCCGCCGGGTTTTGCTTTTTCCAACATCTCATAACGATTCAGAAATATCGACTGGTGGCAGGCGACAAAATCGGCATCGCCATCACCTATCAGATAACTGGAGCGGATAGGGCGAGGCCCGAAACGAAGATGTGAAATAGTGACGGCCCCGGCTTTTCTGGAGTCATAGACAAAGTAGCCCTGCACGTACCGATCCGTTTTTTTGCCGATAATTTTTATACTGTTCTTATTGGCGCTCACGGTGCCATCACTGCCAAGGCCATAGAACAATGCACACATGCATGCCCTGGACTCATCTGTTCTAAATGTGGTGTCCCAAACGAGACTGGAGTGAGTCACATCATCGATGATGCCTATAGTGAAGTGGTTTTTTGGCTGCGCTGTGCCAAGCTCATCGAATATCGCCTTGACCATGCCGGGCGTGAACTCCTTGCTGGAAAGTCCGAAACGGCCGCCAGTGACGCGCGGCATCTCTGTGAATCGACGGGGACTGGCCATGTAATCCTGTGCCACTGCAGCCAGGACATCCTTATACAAGGGTTCACCGTCGGCACCAGGTTCTTTGGTCCGATCCAGCACTGCAATACTGCGTACTGTTACAGGTAGAGCCGCAAGCAGGGGTTCAGGTGAGAAGGGACGAAACAGGCGCACTTTAAGCAGCCCCACTTTTTCACCGCAGCTATGCAGGTACTCTACAGTCTCTGCTGCAGTCTCTGCTCCTGAGCCCATTAACACGATGACCCGTTCTGCATCGTCGGCCCCTGCGTAGTCGAACAAGTGGTAGTGACGTCCTGTCAGTTCGGCGAACCGGTTCATCGTGTCCTGCACGATGCCCGGCATGGCGGAATAATAGGGGTTGACGGTTTCACGGGCCTGAAAGTACACATCCGGATTCTGGGAACTGCCACGCAGTACCGGGTGCTCCGGCGAAAGTGCGCGGCTACGGTGGGCCTGAACCAGATCATCGTGAATCAGGGCCCGTATCGTAGTTGGCTCAACGGTTTCTATCTTGCTGATTTCATGCGAAGTGCGAAAACCGTCAAAAAAGTGCACGATGGGAAGCCGTGCCTCCAGGGTCGCTGCTTGAGCGATCAGGGCAAAGTCCATGACCTCCTGAACCGAATTGGCTGTCAGAAAGGCAAAGCCCGTGGTTCGAGCCGCCATGACATCGCTGTGATCACCGAAGATAGAGAGTGCCTGGGTTGCCAGTGAGCGTGAAGCTACATGAAAGACAGCCGGATTCAGCTCACCGGCAATTTTGTACATATTCGGGATCATCAGTAGCAAGCCCTGTGAGGCGGTGAATGTGGTGGTAAGTGCACCACTCTGCAATGCACCGTGAATGGTGCCTGCCGCACCAGCTTCACTCTGCATCTCAACGATACGGGGGACGCTTCCCCACAGGTTATTACGGTTTTCAGACGCCCATTGATCTGCCCACTCCCCCATAGGGGAGGCAGGGGTGATGGGGTAGATTGCGATGACCTCATTGGTCATATACGCAACGTGAGCAGCCGCCTGGTTGCCATCGATTGTATCAGGAAGTTCTCGCGCCACAGGCGGCCCTCCTTCTTGCTTGGCCGATACGATATGCCTTGCAATACCTATGATTATAGCGCAGCTCCAGTGGCTAAAGCAATATTCATCTGTAGCGGCCAGTGGTTCACCTGAATCTTGATGTTTTTTCGCCCATTAAAGTTCAATGCAGCTGTATCATGTTCACGCTACAGTTCACGGGTTGATTTTTTTACACTTGTCCTGAATCACTGGCGGACATTAGTCGTGTATGATGAAAGAGGGGCGGGAGCTTTTATGCGTAGTGCGATGGCAAAACATATACTGGTGAAAACCAAGCATGAGGCTGAGAAGCTGAAGCAGCGGCTCGCAGGTGGAGAAAACTTTGCCAAACTGGCGCGGAAGTATTCACTCTGCCCCTCAAAGAAAAGGGATGGTGATCTTGGTGAAATCTTTCCCGGCCAGTTGGTGAAGTCGATTGAGAATGTGATTTTCAAAAAAGAGCTGTTAAAGGTGCACGGGCCGATCAAAACTCAGTTTGGTTACCATCTGATTGTAGTCTATTTCAGGCCCTGACAGGGGACTTATCTGCCATAAACCTTTTTCATAGCGGTTGCCCGTAATGATTCTGCAAAATCGGGATAACTGATGCAAAATCCGTCAATGACTTCGGTAGGAATCGCTATGGCTTCAACGTCTCCAGTTGCAACGACGTCTGCGACAGGCGGACTGACTTTGGACATGGATATTTCACCGACCGTTTCACCTGCCTGCTGTGTCTCCACTTCAGTGTTGTTGATGACAATTTTAACCTGTCCCTGAGTTAAGAGAAAGAGCGATTCGTTTTTTCCGTTCTCTTTGATCAACCGCTGTCCGGACTTAAAGGTTTCGATGCTGCAGCGATCAGCCAGTTCGGAAAAGGCTGCTTCGGGCAGGGAATCAAACAGGGGATTACCTTTCATGTTTTTTATACTTTTTTCCGTATCGCTCATGTTGACCCTCTCTGATTTTGGATAGTTGTAGTCTAGGGAGGTTCTGAAAAACATGCATCCATGGATTGTGAAGGTGGATTGTTGAGCTTAAAGCTTGCAGATTTGCGCCATATCTACTGTAAGGAGCTTCACTATTTCTGTTTTTTGTATCGGACTATGGCTTAACTATGACGACTGAACAGCTGATCCATGTACTCTCACCTCAGGTAGCCAACCAGATTGCAGCTGGTGAAGTGGTAGAACGACCTGCCTCTGCAGTCAAAGAACTGATGGAGAACTCACTCGATGCAGGTGCTAAAAGGCTAATCGTATCCATTACTGGAGCGGGAAAGAAGTCTATTGTTATAGAAGATGACGGTTGCGGCATGTCCGCTGAAGATGCCGAGCTTGCTCTGCAACGACATGCCACCAGCAAAATTGCATGTTCAGAGGATTTACACTGCATTGCCAGTCATGGTTTCCGCGGTGAAGCACTGCCTTCGATTGCATCAGTTTCCCGTTTTCGCATGCAGACGGCCCTTGCCGGTAGCAGTGAAGGTGTTGAAGTGCGTGTGGATGGCGGTGAGGCGACTCAGACGCGTCCGGCTCCTCCTCGTCGCGGTACCCGGCTTGAAGTGCTCGATCTGTTTTTGAATACACCTGCGCGCCTGAATTTTATGCGAACTGACAAAACCGAAGAAGCAGCGACAGTTGAGGTGTTCCGTTCACTGGCACTAGCCCATCCACAGGTGGCCATGAGGCTTGAACTCGACGGTAGAAAACGTTTTGATTTTGTAGCCCAGTCAGAGGCTGATCGTGTGTTGGCGATTCTGGGTAGTGATTTTGCTGACAATAGTGTGCAGCGCTCCATCCAGCATGAAGGTATGCAGATTTCAGGTTTTCTGGGACTACCGACATTTCATCACAGGGACTCCACACGTCTGATGTTTCTGGTCAACGGGCGCGTGATTCGTGATAAGCAGCTGATTGCCGCAGTGCGGGCAGGGTATCGGGATGTGATGTTTCACGATCGTTATCCTGTTGCACTGATTAAAATTGAGATTGACCCGGCAGATGTGGATGTGAATGTACATCCGGCCAAGCGTGAAGTGCGATTCAAATCACCACAGGCTGTACGATCCGGTGTGATTGCCTGTATTCGGGCTGCCATGGAGCAGATGGGGCAAACTGTCTCTTCAACCACGACAGATCAGGCCATGCGTTCGATGCAGTATGGTGGTGGTTCCGCAGCATCCGGGGCTATGCCGCGCTTTGATTCGGGTGATTTCAGGCAACCTTCGATGTCATCGGGATCCAGCTCTGTGCCGAGGGAAGTGCAACATATGCTCTTTTCACGCCCCGCTGTTGCTGAACCGGAAACAGCTTACGGGGCAGGGCAGTCGCTCAACCTTGGTTTTCCTCTGGCCCAGATTCACCGCTGTTATATTCTGGCACAGACCGAGTCAGGTGTGATACTCGTGGATCAACATGCAGCACATGAACGTATGACCTACGAAAAGTTGAAAAAACAGTTGGCCAACCAGCAGGTTTCCAGTCAGAAGCTGCTGACCCCCGAAACCCTGCAGGTCGCTGGTGAAATAGCGTCCTGGTTACATGATCACAGTAAAGATCTGCAACCCTTTGGCGTGGAGTTGGAAGTGACCGGTGACGAAAGCTTCCGAATCTGTGCTATACCTGCAATGTTGGTGAAAGAACCTGCATCTGAATTGGTGGCAGAGCTGGTCGATAGCTGCATGTTGATGGGTGCAAAATCTGAAGCGGATGGTCGTGGACTGGGGCGTATTCTTGAACGTTGGCTGGGTAATCGTGCCTGTAAAGGATCGATCAAATCAGGTCGCCTGCTGTCGCATGAGGAGCAGGAAGCACTGCTGCGTGAGATGGAACAGACCCCCAATATTGCTCAGTGTAATCATGGCAGGCCGACGTATGTGAGTCTTTCTCTGAATGACCTTGATCGTCTATTCGGGCGCAAGGAGTAATGCACTTAGACCCGGTAATGCTGGTGATCACCATGGTACTCTTTTGTGCCCTGTTGATTGCTTATATCTCGGTTCGGTTGAAGCAACCGATTGTGGTGGCCTATATTCTTACCGGCATTCTACTCGGCCCATCAGGGTTGGCAGTGATCGAAGATCGTGATGTGGTGACCCGTATCGGTGAAATTGGTGTGATTATGCTGCTCTTCTTTGTCGGCATGGAGGTTTCCATTCCACGCCTGATGCAGCGCTGGCAGGTTGTTTTTGCAGGCACCAATATTCAAATTATTATCAGTGTTATTGTTTGTGTTGGACTGGCCTTGCTGTTTGATATGAGCTGGCAACAGGGTGTGCTCTTCGGGTTTATTATCAGTCTTTCAAGTACGGCAGTTGTGTTGAAAATGCTCAAGGATTCCGGTGAGCTGGATCTGCCTACGGGTCAAAATGCCCTGGGTGTGTTGCTGGTGCAGGATATGGCGATTATTCCGATGATGATTATTCTGAGTACGCTTGGTGGTGTAGAGGCGACAAGCTCGGATATTGTTATTCAGGTGGTCGGAGGCATTGCTATTCTGACATTTGTTTTCTGGCTGATGCGTAGTAAGCGTTTTCATATCCCGTCTTCTCTGATTGGAGACACGGATCAACGTATGATGTTGGGGCTTCTATTATGCCTTGGTTCGGCCTCATTGACCGGTTGGTTGGGCCTCTCTCCCGGACTGGGGGCTTTTCTTGCCGGAGTACTGCTTGCATCATCGGATAAGGCTGAGTGGGTGCATGAGCATCTGGGGCCAGTGCATGTCATCTTTATGGCGCTGTTTTTCATGTCGGTAGGAATGCTGGTTGAAATTGATTACCTGCTGGAGCATGCGGGCATTGTCATCGGTGCAACACTGTTGGTGTTTTTGTTTAATGCAGGGACCAATGTGTTTGTCATGAGAGCCTTGGGTGAGGATTGGGAATCATCTTTGATTACAGCCGGACTACTCAGTCAGATTGGGGAATTTTCCTTTCTGCTGGCAGCAGTAGGGTTGCATGTGGCGCTTATTGATACATCGCTGCACACCATGACAGTGCTGGTGATTGCGCTGACACTGATACTTAGCCCGATGTGGCATTCGTTATTCAAGCGTTTTGCCCGACGGCATGGGGTGGGGGTCTAACATGGAAAGCGAAAAACCATTGCATGCCATCGCGCTGATGGGGGCGACAGGTACGGGCAAGTCGGCATTGGCGATGGCTGTAGCCAGAGGAACGGATAGTTCAATTATCTGCTGTGATTCCATGCAGCTGTATCGGGGTCTGGATATAGGCACAGCCAAGCCTACTCAGGCTGAACGAGAAGAAGTGCTTCATTTCCTGGTTGATTGTTGCACGCTGCCTGATCTTTATTCGGCAGCGCGCTGGGCGAAAGAAGCCCGCGTGGTGATTAAGGCAGAAAATGAACAGGGTAGAAGGCCGCTGATTGTTGGTGGTACGGGCTTTTATCTGAAAGCACTGCTGGAAGGATTTGCTGAGGTCCCTGAAGACAAGCCTGGTGTACGGGAGCGGTACGATTCCATCCACCGTGAGTCTGGTACTCTGGCTTTGTATGAGGAGTTGGCTCAGCGTGACCCGGTGATGGCCGGACGATTAAAGGCGAATGATACGCAGCGTATTATGCGTGCTCTGTGCGTATTGGAGAGCTCCGGTGTATCATTGGCCGCTTGGCAGGCGAAAGCTGCGGCTGAACATGCGATCGTGGATTGTCCTCTATTTGTGTTGGATGTGGAGCGGGAGTTATTAAGAGAGCGACTTGCCGCTCGCTTTCATCATATGATGCAGCAGGGTTGGCTTGATGAAGTGCAGTGGTTGATGGGGCTGAAATTGAATGATACCCATCCTGCCATGCGCGCAGTTGGATACAGGCAGTTGATGGATTGCTTGTCGGGATTGATAACTCTGGAGCAGGCAAAGATCGATGCTGTTACAGCGACACGCCGTTATGCCAAACGTCAGGTGACCTGGTTTAATAATCAGACGCCGGATGCAGTGCATGGCAGTGCTGAAAGCTTGCAAGAGAAGATAATGGGGTTGTTTCCTTGAGTATTGAATTATATCAAACTGATGATGGGCCGGACATTGCTATCAGTGTGCATCCGGAGTTTCCAACCAAGCGCCTTGGTGATTTTGCATGGAAATCACGTGCTGAGGAGTTCGACAGGCTAGTCGAGACCAGTAATTGCAATCTGGTAGAGTCTATTCGGATAAATGTGCGCAAGATTATGGCCAACACGCTGCTGGGCAGCGGGCAGGTGGAGGAGATTCGTCTACAGGCTGAAGAGCTGGAAGCTGCTGTCGTATTTATTGATCATCCATTAACACCTATTCAGCAACGCAACCTTGAGGAAGTGCTGGGTGCGAAAGTGGTGGATCGTACCGGTCTTATTCTGAATATTTTTGGTGCACGTGCGAGAACCCGGGAGGGTATATTGCAGGTGGAGCTGGCTAGTCTGAATTATCAGATGGGGCGTCTGGTTAGAAGCTGGACACATCTGGAGCGTCAGCGCGGCGGTTTCGGTTTTATGGGAGGGCCGGGTGAACGCCAGATTGAGCTGGATCGGCGTATGCTCAGGGACAAGATTCTTTCTATGGAGAAGGATCTGGATAAGGTGCGTCAGATGCGCGCCACCCAGCGTTCAGGCCGCAAACGTAAAGCTATTCCCACGGTAGCACTGGTGGGATATACGAATGCTGGTAAATCGACACTGTTTAATCGTCTGACGGATTCCGGCGTGTATGTTGCCGATCAGCTGTTTGCCACGCTTGATCCAACGCTGCGCAAGCTGGAGCTGCCAGGCGGTTTGCAACTGATGCTCTCTGATACCGTGGGTTTTGTGCAGGAGTTGCCGCATGAGCTGGTGGATGCTTTCCGGGCAACGCTTGAAGAGGTGATCGAAGCTGATCTGATTCTGCATGTGCGTGATGCCGCAGACCCCATGATGGCCGAGCAGGGCAGGGTCGTGCATGAAACGCTGGAGCAACTTGGCCTGGTTGGTGACTTTGCACCACCTATGATTGAGGTGATGAATAAAAAGGATCTGGCACCGGGGGTAGAGTCGTTCCATGGAGAGACGATTTCCGACAGCCGTATGGCACTTTCTGCTGTAAGCGGAGAGGGCGTAGATGAACTGGTGGCCCTGCTGAATAAATGGCTTGCTAATGAGATGCATGAGATGCATCTGAAGCTGGAGCATTCGGACGGGCGAACGCTGGCATTCTGTCATCAGCACGGCACAGTTATTTCAACCCATACCGGCGATGAATATATCGATGTGGTGGTATTGATGAATCCTGCTGATGTGGGTCGATTCAAAGAAGAAAATGGTGTGCACCGACTACGCAAGTAAGCACAGGCCGAAGCAAGGATGCCGCTCTAAAGGTGCGATATGGAAATCGAAGATGACGTAGCAGTTTGATTTCGACATAATGCGCGCCAGAAATATTTTGCTTATCACAAGAATTAGCATAACAGCACCGGGAATCGGTGTTTGTTTTACACTCAGGAGTTTTCATGTCTGATCGCAGTCAGTTTTTTAACGCACCACTTACCGATACGGTAGTCAAGGATGCCATTGCAGCCGAGCTTGGCCGTCAACAGCATACACTGGAGCTTATTGCCAGTGAGAACATTGTCTCGCGTGCAGTTATGGAAGCTCAGGGTTCTGTGATGACCAATAAGTACGCCGAAGGTTATCCGGGACGTCGCTATTATGGTGGCTGCGAATATGTGGACAAGGTTGAAGCGCTGGCACAGGAACGTGCCCGTGAAATCTTCGGTGTGAAACATGCCAATGTGCAGCCTCATTCCGGCTCACAGGCCAATATGGCTGTTTACATGGCTGTACTGAACCCGGGTGATACCATCATGGGTATGGATCTTTCACATGGTGGCCATCTTACGCATGGTTCGCCAGTGAACTTCTCAGGTCGTTTGTACAATGTGGTTGCTTATGGTGTGCGTGATGACAATGAGCTGATTGATTATGATGTGATGCAGAAGATGGCAGAGATTCACCGTCCGAAAATGATTATCGGTGGTGCATCGGCCTATGAACGTGGGATCGATTTCAAACGCATGCGTGAAATCGCCGACTCAGTCGGTGCGTTGCTGATGGTGGATATGGCGCATTATGCAGGTCTGATTGCTGCCGGTGTTTATCCGAGCCCTGTTGGGCACGCACATGTGATGACAACCACCACGCATAAAACCCTGCGCGGCCCGCGCGGTGGCATGATTCTGACTGACGATGATGATCTGGCCAAAAAGATTAACTCACGCATCTTCCCCGGCATTCAGGGTGGTCCGTTGATGCATGTGATTGCAGCCAAGGCGGTTGCCTTTGGTGAAACACTGGGTGAGCAGTTCAAAGAAGATCAGAAGCAGGTAATTGCCAATGCACGTGCACTGGCTAAAACCCTGACTGAGGGTGGTCTGCGTATCGTTTCCGGTGGTACTGATTGTCATATGTTCCGTGTGGACGTTCGTCCGCAGGGTATTACAGGCAAGGTTGCTGAAGAGGCGCTGGAAGCTGCCGGCATTACGACGAACAAAAACACCATTCCGTTTGATCCTGAGTCACCATTTGTGACCTCTGGTATTCGTATCGGCGCATCTGTGATTACAGCGCGCGGTATGAAAGAAGATGAGTCTCGTCTGATTGGTGAGATGATCCTGCAGGTGTTGAAAGCACCGGAAGATGCAGCTGTGCATGCAGCAGTACTTGAGGAAGTTCGTAAATTGACCGGTCGTTTCCCGATATACGAAGAGTTATAATCTGCTGAACTGATAACTGAGCTGATATAGTATGTATTGCCCATTTTGTGCAAACGATGACACGCGCGTGGTTGATTCCCGCGTGGTTGAAGATGGTGGAGCTGTACGCAGGCGTCGTGAATGCGAAGCCTGTGGTAAACGCTTCTCCACTTATGAACGGGCTGAGCTTCGCCTGCCGCTGGTGGTCAAGAAAGACGGTGCTCGTCAGGCCTTTGATATTGGAAAAATCCATGCAGGCATGCAGAAGGCTTTGGAGAAGAGGCCGGTTTCAGCAGAAAAAATGGAAAAAGGTGTGCAGGCGGTTTTACGTGCTGTGCAGGAAACAGGTGAGTCCGAGATTGCAGCTGAGCATGTCGGTGCCTTTGTGATGGAGCAGCTGCGCAATCTTGATGGCGTGGCTTATGTACGTTTTGCCTCCGTGTATAGAGAATTTAAGGATGTGGATGATTTCCTTGCTGCAGTAAAAACCGCAGTAGGAAAAAAGGAGTAGAGATATGGTAAAGATCGCAGTATTGCCGGGTGATGGTATTGGTAAAGAGATTGTAGATGAAGCGTTGAAGGTACTTGATGTACTGAATAAATCTTTTGATCTGAATGCCGAATGGGAAGAAGCAGCCATTGGTGGTGCGGGTTTTGATGAAGCCGGTGATCCTTATCCTGAAGCCACACAGAAGCTTGTAAAACAGTCCGATGCCGTACTGCTTGGTGCTGTGGGTGGCCCTAAATGGGAGCCTTTGGACAAGCCATTGCGTCCGGAAGCAGGCCTGTTGCGCATTCGTGAAGATCTGGGCCTTTTTGCCAACTACCGCCCGGCTAAAGTACACGATCAGCTGCTGAATGCTTCAACCTTGAAACCTGAAGTGATTACCGGTGTGGATATACTGGTGGTTCGTGAGCTGGTTTCCGGTATCTATTTCGGTCAGCCGCGTGGTATTGAGACCCTGGCCAATGGTGAAAAACGCGGTTACAACACGCTGGCTTACAAAACATCAGAGATTGAACGCATTGCCCGCAAGGCATTTGAAGCGGCACGCCTGCGTTCAAACAGGGTTTGCTCGATTGATAAAGCCAATGTGCTGGAAGCTACTGAGTACTGGCGTGAAGTTGTCACTGCCCTGCATGCGGCCGAATATTCCGACGTTGAACTCTCACACATGTATGTGGATAACGCGGCGATGCAGCTGATTCGTAATCCGAAACAGTTTGATGTGATTGTAACGACCAATATGTTTGGCGATATCCTCTCTGATGAAGCATCTATGCTGACCGGTTCTATCGGTATGCTGCCATCAGCATCAATTGGTGAAGCGTTTGCTATGTATGAGCCGATTCATGGTTCAGCGCCGGATATTGCCGGTCAGAATATGGCCAACCCGTTGGCGACCATACTTTCAGCTGCCATGATGCTGCGTTTCTCGCTGGATCGTGAAGATTTGGCTGTAAAGGTGGAACAGGCAGTTGAAAACACACTGAATGCCGGTGTTCGTACGATAGACCTGGCCGACGGTGGCGCAAGCGTATCATGTTCCGGTATGGGTGATGCAGTATGTAAAGAATTAGAGGCTTTGGCGTAAATGAAAGAAGCGTTTCTTCCGAAAAAAGAGGGTTATGTTGTTGCCGTAGTTGGTGCAACCGGTGCTGTTGGCACAACCATGCTGGAGATTTTGGCTGAGCGGGATTTCCCTGTTGCTGAATTGATTCCTGTAGCTTCCAGCCGCAGTGCTGGCTCTGCGATCACATATAAGGGTAAGGATTGCATCGTTCAGGATCTGGAAACATTTGACCCTGCCGGTGTTGATATTGCTCTCTTCTCTGCCGGTGGTGATACCTCCAAAGAGCATGCTCCGCGTTTTGCGGCTGCAGGCTGTTACGTGGTGGATAATTCAAGCGCCTGGCGCATGGATGAAAATATCTGCCTGGTCGTGCCTGAAGTGAATCCGCATGCGCTGGAGATGGCGCGTGAGAATAAGATTATCGCCAATCCTAACTGCTCCACCATTCAGCTGGTTGTGGCTCTGAAGCCCCTCGATGCTGCTGTGCCGATAGAACGCGTGGTGATATCCACCTATCAGGCGGTATCCGGTGCTGGTGGTAAGGCGATGGATGAGCTGGCCAAGCAGACAGGACAATTGCTTAATGCGCAGAGTGCAGAAGTGAATGTTTTCCCGGCTCGGATTGCTTTTAACGTGATTCCGCATATCGATGTTTTCATGGAAGACGGCTATACCAAGGAAGAGCGCAAGATGATGGATGAAACGCGCAAGATTCTTGAATCCGATGTTGCTGTAACAGCGACGACTGTGCGTGTTCCTGTGTTCTACGGTCATTCAGAATCCGTGAATATTACTTTTGGCGGCCCGATGAATGCTGAAAAGGCTCGTGACATTCTGGCTTCTTCTGATGGTGTGTGTGTGGTGGATGACCCTTCAGGTGAAGACTATCCGATGCCGAGTGAAGCTGCAGGAACCGACCCTGTATGGGTAGGTCGTATTCGTGATGATAATTCCTGTGCGAATTCTTTGCATTTGTGGGTTGTTGCCGATAATGTACGTAAAGGTGCGGCTCTAAATGCCGTACAAATTGCGGAAATTTTAATTTCCCAGTCATAGGAGTGCATCTCCGATCTGGCTATTGATGGAGGCAGCATGTTGAAACGGGTAAGGCATCTGATTGCATTTGCTTGGATTACTGTGGCTCTTTTTGTGCCTGCTGGAGCTCACGCTGCATCGCTTGAAAAGATAGAAGTGGCCTCCCGTCTGGGAGAGCCATTTTATGCTGAGATTCCACTCAAACTTGAAGCCAATGAATCGGCTAGTCGCATTTTTGTTGAGATTGCTGCGCCTGCTGATTATAAAATCTTCGAGGTATATCGTGAACCTGTACTTGCTACGATACGTGCCGATGTGGCCAGCGATCAGCGCGGGACACGTGTAGAGCTTTCATCCCGAACAGCCATTAGCGCACCATTTATCAATCTGGTGCTGAAAATTCGCTATGGCCGGGTTGCCCATTTCAAAAAATTCCCGATTTTCCTTGAGCCGCCAAAAACGACTCAGCTTGCTGCACAAAAAACACCGCTGCCTACAGTAGAAGAATCTGATGTTACGACAAAGACTGCAATGGTTGAAGAAGTTGCCACAGAGGCAAAAGCGGCTGTTGAAGAAGATGTAGCTGCTGAGGGCTGGGCCCGAACCGATCAGTATGGTCCGATTGTGCATGGCGATGTGCTCTCCACTGTAGTACAGCGTTTGCGTAAGGATCACCGTTATAGGCCTTATCAGGTCATGGTTGCGCTGTTTGAGAAGAACAAAAGCAAATTTGAATATGAAAATATGAATCTGCTGCGTGCAGGCAGTTTTCTGAAAGTGCCGAGTGCAGCAGAGGTGGAACAGCGCACAGCCAAAGAGGCCTATCAGCTGTTTGCTGAACATGAAAAAGAGTGGAAGTCATTAACCAGCCAGCCTCGCTATGCGGCAGTAGAGGAAGCTCAGAAAACCCGTTACAGCAAACGAGTATCAATCGGAGAGCAGGCTGGAGGCAGTACAGCTGCCCCAGTAAGTGCTTCACTTGTGCCGGAACCAGTCAGATCAGTCGAGCCAGTTCAGCCTGAAGGCACAGCTTCAATGGCTCCTGCAACTGCAGTGGCAGAGAAGTCATTGGATGCGTCATTACAGACTGATGAGCAGGCTTCTTCTGTTCAGGATAATAGCTCTGCTCAGCTTGTGCAGCTAAAGGCTGAGAACGAGGTGTTGCAGCAGCAGCTGCTTGAAAACCAGCAGAGTATTGCCGCACTGAATAGTAAAATGGATGAGGTTGCATCGGCAGCATCCAAAGCACGTATTGAGAAACTGGAAGTGCTGCTTACGCGTCTGCAGGCAGAGTTAGACAGGTCGAACAATAAAGCGCAGTCCATGCAGAGTGGCCCGGACTTGATTGTCTGGTTGTTGCTAACACTGATTGTCATTCTGCTTGGTTTTGTCGCTGTATTAATGCGCAGGGAGCCGAAACATCCTTCAGAGCGTGTTGTTGAAGAAGAACCTGTGGTTAGTGGCGCTGCTGCTCCAGCTGCCGCGGCTACAACATTAGCTGCTGTAGCTGCTTCTGAAACACAAGCAGGGGAGACCGATAAAGAACCGGATGTATTCGATTCGATTTCAAATTTTGCAGATGATCTGACTGATACTGATACAGCGGAAATGGAACCATTTGATGCCTCTGCTCTGGAAGAGGATCCGGATCCGAATGTGGATTATTTGTCAGAAGCTGATGTTTATATCCGTTATGGTATGAATGATGAAGCACTGCACCAGCTGGATATGGCACTGCGACTTGACCCTGCACATGCGGCAGCTCACATCAAAAAGACAACATTGTTGCAGAGTGCCGGTGATCAGGCTGCATATGAAGTAGCGATCAGCGAAGCTGCACTCGTACTTGATACTGATGAACTTGAGAAGTTGAAAGCTCTTTCCAACGATGTGGACGCTGATGAGCTTTCGGATAAAGCGGATGTTTTCTCAGAAGACATTACGACCCCGCATGAGCAGGAAGAGGTTGAAGCTGCTGACTTGTTGGAAAGTCCGATTAAAGACGATGGAATCAATTTTGATCTATCGGATATTGAGGTTCCTGATAAGAAGGAGCTCTCTGCGCACTCAGATGATGCTGGTATGGACTGGTTGCATGATAACTCATTTGATGAACAGCAGCAGAGCAATGCAGCTGATGAAAGCATCGTAGCAGGTGATGGCGACGAGACTGCAACACAGATGTTCGGTAATTTGTTGGATGAATTTGCAGATGATCAGCAAGTTAAGGGTTCAGAAGATTCTTCCGCTGTCGATGCAGGATTAGCAGGAGCGATAGATGAGGGCGAGATGCTTGATCTTGCTTCATCCAGTGCAACCCAGGATCTCGATCATCTATTGAGTGAATTCTCTGGTCTGGATGTGAGTGAGGAGCAGGGCACAAGCGCTGCAGTTGAAAAACAGAGTGATTCGGCTGATGAGTATATCGCAGCAGACGGTGAAGAAACTGCCACGCAGATGTTCGGTAACCTGTTGGATGAGTTTGCAGATGATCAGCCGGTTAAGGCTTCTGCAGCCGATAACTCCAGTGTTGATGCAGGATTCGAACAGTCAACAGATATGGAACAGACCATTGATCTCGCATCTTCCAGTGCAACCCAGGATCTGGATTATCTGTTGAGTGAATTTTCCGAGCCTGATGAAATTGGTGAACAAGGTCGTGCCGGTTCAGTACCGTCAGAATCAGAAGCGACGCTTATTCTCGATGATGAGATGGCAGAAACACAACATCTGGATCATCTGCTTGGCGAGTTTGCCAATGATGACAAGTTGTTTGATTTTGGCACGGAAGCCGAAGAGCTGGATGAGACTGTGTTCAATAAAGCTGAAGCTGCTCTTGAACAGGGTGAAGTAGACTCAGCACCTGAAGCTGGAGCGACACAGCATCTTGATATACTGATGAGTGAGTTTGCAGAAAAAGATGAAGCTGCCTCGCCTGAAGAGCTCACCCTTGATGAGTCCGTTTCATCTCAACTTACCGCTGACAACTCAAGTGGCGTTGCTCTTGAGCTTGATCATGGTGCTACCCAGGAGCTGGATCATCTGTTGACTGAATTTGCGACTGCTGATGAATCAGATATTACCTCCAGCTCAGAGACGCTTGATCAGTCCGTGAAGTCTTCTGATGAAGTTGAAATGGATCATGGAGCTACCCAGGAGCTGGATCATCTGCTGACTGAGTTTGCTGCTGCTGATGACGAGCTTACAGAGGCTTCGCAAGACGACAGAGAAGCTGAGCCAGCTGACGGTGCAATTCAGGAGTTGGGTTCACTGTTGGATGAATTCTCATCGGTTGAGGAAGAAGCATTTGAGCCTGACTGGCTGAGTGAAGATGCCGAAGAATCCGGTTTGGCCAGTGAGCACGGGGCTACTCAGGAGCTGGATCAGTTACTTAGTGAATTTTCCGATGATGATGAGGATGATGACAAACCTAAAAGCTGATACAGGCTGCGCTCTTTTTTGTAAATTACGTTGTCTATCCTGCTAACATGTTGAGTGCTGCGAATATATACTATTCCAGCAGGGGATATTTGAGGTTTCTGGCAGTTGCTGCACTACTGCTGCTTGCGGTTACAACCCATTATATGCTGTTGAGCTTATTACTGATGTTTGTCTCTGCGTTGCTTACCCGTATGCTGGATCGTAGTTGGAAGAATCTTTTTTATATGGTGAAGTTACTACGCTGGTTTATCGCTCCGATTCTTGTTTTACATCTTTTTTTCTCACATGGTCAGCTTATCTTTCCAGCCACAGTACTGCCGTTTACCTGGCATGGGCTCAAACAGGGCATATGGTTATCTGTTCATTTAAGTGCAGTTTTTCTCGTCGCTATGGTGATGTTTCGTGCTTTGAAGCTTAGCGAGTGGCATGTGCTTGTACGCTCATTGCCCCGTTATGGTGAGAGGATGTCCGTGTACATGCTGATGATAACTCCAATGCGAGTACAGATAGGTGATGGTCTGAAGCAACTGAAAATGCAGTGGCAGCTTCGCCGTCGCTGGAAAGATGTGCCACTACTACTGCTGGCTGCCTTCCGCTTTTCTCTCTCAGGATCGACTGCCTATGCGCAGGTTTTATGGTTACGCTGGCCTGAATCAGTGGATGCCACACTGTTATGCGGAGAAGGCGCTGCATCAGCGCGGCAAAACTTGCTAATCAATCTTGGCTGCCTGGCAGTTCTTCTTTTAGCGTGTGGTCTGATGTTTATATAATGGGTGGTGAGATGCAACGTATAGCTATGATCGTTGAATTTGATGGCAAGGCATTCCATGGATGGCAAAAGCAGGATAATGCTGTCACGGTTCAGGAGAAGCTGCAGGATGCACTGTTAAAGATTGAGGGGAGAGCTGTTATAACCTACGCCGCAGGGCGTACCGATGCCGGTGTACATGCTGAAGCTTTACTGGTGCATGCTGATGTTTGCAGTAAACGCTGGAATCGCTCTCACCTGGCATATTTACATGGCTGTAATCATCAGTTGCCTGATTCGATACGTGTGGTTGGAGTCAGGGCGGTAGAGCAGGATTTTCATGCCCGTTTCGATTGTCGTGGGCGGGCTTATCGTTATCAGATATGGAACAGGAACAGTGCATCTGCGCTGCAGCAATGGCGTCACTGGTGGATGCCCAGATCACTGGATGTTGAGCTGATGCAGCAGGCTGCAGAGCTGTGTCTGGGTAAGCAGGACTTTAGCGCTCTGCGTGCGACAGGTTGTCAGGCGGCTCACGCTGTTAGAACGATCAGCCGGGTAGAGGTCGAACGCATGGGGTATTGCATCAATATCCATGTTGAGGCTGATGCTTTTCTCTATCACATGGTACGAAATCTGGTAGGGAATCTCGTTGAAGCAGGGGCGGGTAAGATGTCAGCAGCAGAATTTGGGTATCTGTTAGCTGGCAGGGACAGAGGTCGTGGTGCCGCCACAGCACCGGCACATGGACTCTATTTCGTTGATGCACGCTACGATGAGTTTAATGCTGCCGATTTGATAGGAAGCTATTAGGCGAGTTGTTTTAATGAGTCGTGAACCCTGTATCTGAATGAATGCAGCTATCGCTGGCTTGAGTTTAAATCAGTCCGTTTCTCTTAAGGGCAACGACATTGGCAGTCGACAAGCCCTTGTTTGAATTTCTCCATGCTTACAGGTTTATTGATCAGGGTGACCTGATGTTTTCCAACTTGTTGAAGTTGCTCATCTTCACCGAAGGCTGTCACCATGAGGATGGGTATATTTGATCCCTGTTTGCGAATCTCTTGTACTAGCTCTAATCCGTTCATACCGGGCATGCGGAAGTCTGTGACGATAAGATCAAAGCTGATTTCCTTGTCAGCAAACAGTTCGAGTGCCTCTTTGCCTGATTCGGCGGTGCAACTTGTATGTCCTAAATGTGTGAGCATGGACTGATGAATTTTCAGAATATCCGGGCCATCATCGACCAGTAGAATATGACAGCCTGAAGATGGCTTGGTTGTGCGTCCCTTATCTGTCTGGATAGCTGTGCTGGATATTGTTTGTTGGCCGATACTGCCCTTCTCTTCGATATGGGGGGGCAGATGAATAGTGAAACAGGTGCGCTCATCGGGGGTGGATTCAACAGTAATTCTGCCATGGTGAAGTTTGACGATGCGCTGGACCATCGTAAGTCCAAGGCCTGATCCACCCTGTTCGGCATTTGATGTCCAGAAGGCCTTGAATACCAGATCCAGATCCTCTTCGGCAATACCTTCCCCGTTATCAATCACCTTGATACACAGGGCGGGGTGTCCGGGTTTCGCCAGTCGATGTTCGGAGTCGGTATTGATTTCTACGCCAATGATGCCTGCACCGTTGATAGCCTGGGTCGAATTGTTAATCAGGTTTAGCAGAATCTGCTCTATTTCAGTGGTGCTGATTGCAACATCGTGCAGGGGTTCCTTTATCTTGCAGATCAACTGGATATTTTGAGGAAGCTGCAGGCGTGCCAGACCGATAATATTATTAAGCGGTTGATGTAGCAGCTCTCCCTTGCTGTAAGCATTGCTGCTGTTGTTTTCTCTGTTTTTGCTCAGCTTTAAAAGATGTGTGATCAACTCTGACCCGCGTTCACCGGCTTCGATAATTTCGTTGATATGCTGTTTATCCGTTTCATTATTGCTGGTCATGTGAAGTACTTCGGCATAACCGATCATGTTGGTGAGTACATTTCTGAAATCATGCACAATGCCAGCGACCAGGGTGGAGATGTAACTGCGTCTGTGAACTGCTTCCAACTGTTCCTGAAGGTCTTCTCGCTGGGTGATATCATGCATGAAACAGACACCTACCCATCGATCCTGCCAGCGCATACGAATTGCTGTAGCCGCCAGTTTGATAATGTCACCGGATTTGTCTTTACCGCGTATATATATGCTTCTGGGTTTGTTCTCGATGCCAGAGCCATGCTGATGGTAGGCCTGACGGCAGAAGTCCAACATCTCGTTGCTGTCTTCGATTAGGGTGAGGGCATCAACAGGCTCGCCGATTAACATCTCATGCTCACTATGAAAGATCTCATTGATCATGGCGTTGGTATAGAGAATGCGAGATCTGTTCTGCTGGTCAATTTCATAGGTGAATACGGGCAGGGGGCCTTTATCAAGCAAGTGAAATGATGTCTCTTCGGCTTCTGACTGTGCTCTGGTTGCATTTTCAACCCTTTGACCAATGAGGTAAACATAGAGTGGAATGATGATCAGTGCGCCTGTCTGCCAAAATAGCAGTGCAGGGTCTAGTCCAAGCTTGGTGACAGAATAGGTGTAGGAAGATGTGGCTAAAAGGCCAAGTAGACTCAAGGCTTGCGAATATAAAAGCATATTATTGCCGAAACGAAAGCCATTGCCGAAAATGATGATCAGATACATGAAGTAGAGACCACTTGTGTGGCCGCCATCAACCAGCATGCCGAAGCTGACGACAATCATATCCAGTACAGGGAATAGTAACCAGCGTGTGAGCGAATGGGGGTTATGACGAATGATAAACAGGGAGCTGATTGTGATGAGGAAATAGCAGGCGGAGAGGCTTAGGTATGGAATGAGATAGTGGTCAAAGTTCTCTGCATGCAAAAAAAGATATAACAGGCCGGCACAGGCAAAAAAGAGGCGAGCCCGAGCCTGCACGAGTTGAGCCTGAGTGATAGACTTGCTGCCCAGGTGAGCATGCTTAAGTAACCAGCGCTCAATGAGATACTGTTTCAATACTACCTCCACCAGTTTATTGTTTCAGACCTTAAACAGTAAACTGTCTCCCGTAGTTACAATCATAGTGTAGGTATTTTGCGCATTGCTTCAAGGCACTTTCGAGTCTGCCATACTGTGTGATAGTTTTCGTGTGATGATCTGCTAGCCTTGGGCATCTGTTAGATGCAATGCTTGGCTGGTCAATCGGGCCTTTTTTCAGGAGTGAAAATGTTATATGTAGCTGTTCGGGCCGCCAGAAAGGCCGGAGATATGATTGCCCGTGCTTTTGATGAGCGAGATGATCTGAAAATTCATCAGAAGAGTGATCGGGATTATGTCACTGAAATTGATCAGCGAGCTGAATCCGCCATTATCAGGGAGATCTCTCGTCATTACCCTGACCACGGCATTGTTGCCGAAGAGCAGGGAGAGCGGGTGAATCCGGGTGCATCCATGCAGTGGTATATTGACCCGCTGGACGGCACGACCAACTTTATCCACGGTTATCCGCATTTTGCGGTATCCATCTCTGCCTGGAAAGATGGCAAACCTTTTCTGGCTGTGATTCATGACCCGATGCGTGATGAAACCTTTGAAGCAAAAAATGGTGGTGGTGCCTTCCTGAATCGCCGTCGCCTGCGCGTTAGTGATGAAAAGCGTTTGGGACATGCTCTGTTTGCATCAGGTATCCCTTCGTATCAGCGGGAGCATATGGATCTTTTTCAGCGTCGCATGGATGTGTGTATGCGCAGTATGGATGGTTATAGAAGGGGTGGCTCAGCCGCTCTGGATCTGGCTTATGTGGCAGCAGGGCGTCTGGATGTATATTGGGAAGCGGGCCTGAAATCCTGGGATATTGCAGCAGGCCTGTTGTTGGTTCAGGAAGCTGGCGGTATTGCTACAGACATTGACGGTTCCACTGTGGATCTTGAAAAAGGCGATGTATTGGCAGCCAATCCACATATGCATAACAAGGTAAGTAAGCTGTTAAAAGTGTGAGGCGGGAAGAGTCAAGGGTAAGGCGGAGTAAATAAGGGGTTAAGAGTTAGGCGTGAAGCGTCATACGTGAGATGCAGCTTTCATCCCTTCTCATTTTTCTTCGTGCTCTTCGTGGTGAGAAGCTTTTACCACCGAGAACACGAAGAGCACAGAGAGGGTCACCAGTAATAATCATTAAAGGTTAAACTCTACAGTTGTCATAGTTCACACCTTGTATGATAAAGGGCTCATTGCTGAAGTAATCCAACGTCAGATTTATCTAATATGCTTTCTTCGTGGTGAATAGCCTTTTCTCTGTGTCCTCTGTGGTGGACTAGGTTCCAGAGTCAAAGGCAATGACCTGAGAATTTTTTTGTTTGCTGGCAAAATATGGCTGAATCTTTCTATCAGGCTTATATCTATTTTCTGTTATTTTTCGTGCTCTCTGTACTCTTCGTGGTGAGACAATGTCTCTTCCATCAGTGACCTTCACGTTTGAGTAACAGATAAACAGCCAACCCGCCGAATGCCAGGCTTGGTAGCCAGGCAGCATATGCTGCAGGAATCCGATCACTGCCAGCAAGCAGGTGCCCTGCATTACCGACCACATAAAACAGTAATCCCAGTGATATTGCAGCCACGATGCCCCATGAGGCTTTACCACTGCGACTGCCGGTATGCAGGCAGAGTGCTGCAGCAAGAATCACCATGAGAAGGCAGGCCAGTGGGGCAGAAAACTTCCGGTGCAGGGCATAGGTGTAAGAGCCGCTGCTTAGTCCCGCATGTTTCAGGTCGGAAATATAACGATATAATTCAGTAACATGCATATGTCGTGGTTTTGGTGGCTCGGCTGTTTCGGGCCCTATGGATGATGCGATTAACAGCTCTGGAAGTGCTTCAAGTGACATACCTTTATCATCAGATGGTGTGCTGATATGCACCCCCTTCATTTGCCATTTGCCTTGCGTATAAGTGGCACTTACTGCATCGATGCGTTTTTTCCATGCACCTTGCAGATCAGTTTCAAGCATGGTCAGTGCAAACGTTCCTTCTGACAATGGTGTCAGTCGGAAAAACTTCTGTTCGTCTTTCAGCCACTGGGTCCCATGCCGGGTATCCTGTTTTTTCTGAATATGGACCTGCTCAATAAAATCGAGGCGCTGGTTAGTGATCGGTGTGATCCACTCCCCAATGGTGAAGCTGAATAGTGATGCCAGAGCTGCGACTGCAAGCAGCGGAGTAAGCAGTTTGTTCATACCCAGACCAGCGGCTCTGATTGCAACAACTTCATGATGGCGCGAAAGTTCTATGAGATACATGCTGGCACCAATGAGAACAATGATGGGCATAAATTCGGAAATCAGGAAGGGGGCTTTGAGCAGCAGGTATTCGATGAGTAACTGAGTAGTCAGCCCCTGGCCGAGATAGCGGGCTTTATCAAATGACTCAATAATGACATAAATTGCCAACAGGGCGGTCATAGTGACCACAGAGCGGCTGATGCAGCCTGCAAAAATCCATCTGAAAATAACCGGCATAAGGCAAACACTAGGCGGCTGCAGGTGAGAGGGGAAGCCTCAGCTCATTATTTCCATTTCTTATGATTTGTGAAAGCAGATGCAGTGACACTTTTGTATCAGCAGGTGACATATAAGGTCAGCTTGAGTGATTACATGGCCTGTACGCAGCTTCTGCAAATGGCCCACTATATGCTACAATAAACGTAACAGGGGTAACAGGGATTGGGACAAAACATGATGTAGTCCAGAATGATGATACTGGTAGGTGTAGCTACATGAGTGTTTCTCAAAGTAAGTCTGTTTTGATTAAGGTACTGATAGTATCAGTTGTAGGCTTTCTAATTCTTGCTTTTGTCTCTTATGGCTCCCTGCGCCAGCAACAGACCGCTTCACTTGAAGTGCATATGGATGACAACCTCACCATGCTTACCAGCGAGATCGAGTCGAACATTCAGATTCGAACCTCCTGGATGAAGACATCGTTATTACTGTTACAGCATTCAAAAAATGATGATGCCCTTGCTGAATCGATGATGCAGGGGAAGCGTGAGCAGCTGTATCTGCTTGCAGATGAATTCTACCAGGACCTCAGACGCAATAGCCGTATCACCCATATGTACTTTATGGATCAACAGCGCCGGGTCATACTGCGTATGCATCAGCCTGACCGGTTTGGTGATATCATCGAACGATATACCGCTGTCAAAGCAGGGCAGAGCGGAGCAATAGAGTCCGGGGTGGAGTTGGGCCCTTTGGGGACGCTGACGCTGCGTGTAGTAAAACCCTGGATCCGGGATGGAAACAGGATTGGTTACCTTGAGATAGGCATAGAGTTTGATGAGATTCTATCAGGCATTGAGCGTGACAGTCCTTTTAATGTTTTTCTGACACTGCACAAGAAGCTGTTGAACAGAGACGGTTGGCAGGCGGGGCAGGAGATGCTGAAAAAAGATGCCCGTTGGAATCTTTTTGATCAACATGTGCTTGTTTTTCCACCGGCAGAACCCAGCCATTTGGTCGCTGCTATTGATGGATTCCTGAGTAGATCCCCCACCCGGTTTGAAATGCTTGATATAGATGAGCGTTGCCATGGTTTGAAGGGCCAGTCGTTTGTTGATGCTTCAGGCCAGGAGATTGGTCAGTTGATGCTGCTGGTTGATATTTCCAAAGAGAATAGAGGCATGAACAGCAGCTTGAACAGGACACTGTTGCTGTTCTCTCTGATTATAGCAGGCATAGTGCTGCTGCTATACCTTGTTATTACCCGTATGGAAAAAGCCAGAGTCGCTGCAGAAGCCAAATTGACGTTGGCAAGTGAAGCGCTATCCCAGACTATGGATGGTGTACTGATTACCGATTGTGATGGTTCTATTGTCGATGTAAACGCGGCATTTGAGCGTGTTACTGGTTTTAGTCGGGATGAGGTTATAGGAAGGGACCCTCGCATGCTGAGCTCAGGTGATCAGGATGATCAATTTTACCGGGAGATGTGGTCCTCTATCGCAGAGCAGCAGCAGTGGAGAGGCAGGATAGTGAATCGCAAAAAAAGTGGTGAGACCTACCCTGAGTACCTCTCTATCACTGCTGTCCTGGATGAAGCTGGCGAAGTGAAAAACTATGTCGGTGTCTTCTCAGATATTACCGAACAGGAAGCTATGGAGCGGCAGTATCATGAGGCGCAAAAAATGGAGTCCTTGGGGACTCTGGTTGGTGGTATAGCCCATGAGTTCAATAATCTGTTAGCCGGTATTACCGGCAACCTCTATCTGGCTATGGGAGAGATTAAGGGGCCTGCGAAAGCGATAAAAAAACTGAAGACAGTCGAGCAGCTTTCATTTCATGCTGCAGAGATGATCAGGCAGTTACTCTCCTATGCAAGAAAAGGTGTGATTCAAACTGAATTGATCGAAGTGAATCAACTCGTCAGAAAAGCTATGAAACAGTTTCGGCTGATCGTGCCTGAAAATATCAGTATCTGTTTTCGACCCACTTCAGAGAAATTGGTGATTGAGGCTGATAAAACACAGTTGAATCAGGTGCTGTTTAATCTTATTGAAAATGCCATGGATGCTCTGGATGGGCGTGCAAACCCGGAAATTACTGTTTCAAGCAGTCTGTACGTCGCCGATCAGGCCTTTTTGGGCCGGCACAGCGATATGAAAAGTGAACAATTATTGTGTTTATCTGTGATTGATAACGGTTGTGGAATGAGTGAAGAAGAGCTGGACGTGATTTTTGATCCGTTTTTTACAACCAAAGAGGTTGGTGATGGTACAGGTTTGGGTTTGTCGATGGTGTTCGGGGCTATCAAGAGCCATGGTGGCGTGATTGAAGTGACGAGTGCACCGGATAACGGTTCCGAGTTTCGTATCTATTTTCCTTTGCGTGAGCATCCGGAAGTTAAAGAACAGGAAGCTCGAAAAACATTCACAGGCCGTGGTGAAATCATACTGGTCGTTGATGATGACAGGTTGATTGTAGAAACGGCTGAGAAGGTGCTGACAAAACTCGGTTATCATGTTCTTACAGCCTCCGATGGCATAAAAGGCCTGGAACTGTTTGAGCAGGAGTGGCAGAAGATCGATCTGGTGATGCTGGATATGGTAATGCCAGGCTTAAGTGGTATCGATGCAGCACGTGCAATGCGCAATATTTCCACTGATACGAAGATCATCTTTGTGACCGGTTATGAAGAGGCGGGGAATATGCAGGATGAGTTGCAATCTTTAGGGGATCTGGTGCTGCGTAAGCCCTATAGTATTCATAAGTTAAGCGCTGTTCTGCATGGTATGTTCAATTCCGGTTGATTGCTTGCTTGTGAGACCGATAGACCTTCGGGGAAGATAGCATTTGCGCTGTTAATTGCTCTTTATACCGCGTGTCGTTCTACAGCTGTGACTCAAGAGTGTAATTAAATACAGGTGTAAGGTTCTGTGTCAGCGGGGAAACTGTTACACTCCCGCAACTTTTATAGGCTGCTAGCTTATCAGCACCAGCCCGGAGATAAGGATATCACATGAACGAAAATGAAATTCTGGCGATGTATGAAGATGCAGGTGCACTGCTTAACGGTCACTTTGTGCTTTCAAGTGGTCGCCACTCTGCCCGTTACCTGCAGTCAGCACTGGTATTGATGAACATCAATCACGCAACGGAACTGGCCAAGACTTTGATTGCAAAGGTTGACCCTCAGGCGATTGATATGGTGGTTGCACCTGCTATCGGTGGCCTGGTGATTGGTCAGGAGGTAGCGCGCCTTTTGAATAAGCCGTTTATCTTTACCGAGCGTAAAGAGGGTGAAATGCAGATGCGCCGCGGTTTCACTATCTCTGATGCCACACGTCTGCTGGTAGTTGAAGATGTGATTACTACAGGTGGTTCGGTGCGTGAATGCATTGAAGTAGTGCGTGAGCACGGTGGTAATCCGGTTGAGATTCTGGCTGTAGTGGATCGGGCCCCGGATGCTGAAGGGCGTTTTGACATTCCTTTTGCTACTGCGATCAGCTTAAGTGTTGAAACATACGATCCCACTGATTGCCCGATGTGCAAAGAAGGGCTGTTGCCTGCTATTAAACCCGGAAGTCGCGGTTCTGTCTGAATTCACTGATGTGACAGAGGCCACGGTGAATACATTGCTGGCCGCTACACTTAACTTCAAAAAACCTGTACCTCTGCTGTACAAGGAGTCTAAATGAGCAAGCCTGTACTTCGCTGTTTCCCTTTTGGAGGCGTTGGCGAATTCGGTAAAAATATGATGGTGTATGCGGTTGATGATGACGCTGTCATTGTCGATTGTGGTATGGGTTTTCCGGAACCCGGCCAGCATGGCGTGGATGTTGTAGTACCTGATATTTCATCCCTGCACGAGTTGGGGTTGAATATTCATGCTCTGCTGCTGACGCATGGGCATGAAGATCATATTGGTGGCTTGCCACACCTGCTTCCCAAGCTTGGCCTGCCTGTTTACGGCACCGAAGTAACGCTGGCTCTGGTGAAATCCAAGTTGACTGAATCCAGATACAAGGGTGACTTGAGAGATTTGCCGGAGAATGGCGACAAGATTGACGTAGGGCCGTTTCAGGTTGAAGGACTGCCGGTAACCCACTCGATTATGGATGCGGTTTCTGTTGCTATCCACACCAGTCTCGGTGTCATTGTACATACCGGAGATTTCAAACTTGACCCTGCACCGATTGACGGACGAGCTACCGCTATACACCGTTTTTCTCAGCTGGGAGATCAGGGCGTGGTGCTACTTGCATCCGATTCGACCAATGCCACGCGTTCAGGCTCCGGTGCATCCGAGCGTGTTGTTGGGCCTGCTTTGAAACAGGCCGTCTCACAGTGTAAGGGCAAAGTTATTGTTACAACATTCGCCTCGAATATGTTCCGCATTCAGCAGATCATTGATGCAGCTGTAGCCAGCGGTCGCAGAGTGGCTGTAGCAGGACGTAGCCTGGAACGAAATATGGGTATCACCCAGACATTGGGGCGCTTGAATGTGCCTGCCGGTACTATGGTGGATATTAAGCAGACAGCCGGTATTGCAGCGGACAAGTTATTGATTATTGCTACAGGATCACAGGGTGAGTCCAGGGCTGCACTGGCACGTATGGCGTATGATCGGTTTACAGGTATTAAGCTTGGTGAGGGTGATCTGGTGATCTTCTCATCGAGTAATATTCCGGGTAATGAACGTATTATTGCCGGACTGTATAACCATATTTACCGTCGTGGTGCGCGTATTACGCATGCAGGTAAGGCACCGTTACATGTTTCAGGTCATGCGCAGGCGCACGAATTGAAAATGATGATGCAGTTGACCCGGCCAACATTCTTTTATCCTGTGCATGGCGAATACAGAAACCTGATTGAACATCGTGACCTGGGAGTTGCGGCAGGTATACCGTTTGAGAAGATCGTGATTGCCGAGAATGGTCAAAGTGTTGAAGTGGATGAGACAGGTATTCGACGTGGGCCTGAATTCCATACCGGTGCTGTATTCGTTGATGGCGAAGTTCGCGATGAAATTGATGGCGTCGTGCTGCGTGACAGGAGAGTACTGGCTGAAGATGGCATGATCTCTGCCACCGTATTGCTTGCCCGTCATGAAGGGCGTCTGCTTTCACAACCGGAACTGATTGCACGCGGTGTCTTACATGATGCTGTCAGTGAAGAGGTGCTTGAAGAGGCTGCAGAGGCACTGCAACGTTTTCTGGAGAAGATGGATAAGGAGATGTTGTCGGATCTTGATGCTGCCAAGGAAGAGGTACGTCTGTTTCTGAGGCGCTGGTGCAAAAAGAAAATTGGACGTAGACCTATGGTGTTGCCTGTGGTTCTGGCGGTATAAATCTGATGGATGTTCGCATGCTTGCCCGTGAGTCATTAGCACTGCTTTTTGCCGGTATTGTGATTGTACTGGTATTGGCTATGTACAGCTTCTCACCTGCAGACCCGTCCCTGAACAATGAAACCAATGCTGTGGTTGAAAACCTGATCGGCCTGGCCGGAGCATATGTTTCGGACTTTTTGTATCAGCTGTTCGGTTATGCAAGCTGGTTGTGGATAGCTCTGATTACAGTGCTGACGGTGCGGATTGCCTGGGGCAAACAACCCTATCCGGGTGGCTGGAGTTCGTTGTTCTGGTTGCCGGTAGTACTGGCAACAGCTGCACTGATGCACGCGCACCTGGAAAGTGGATCTGCGGTTGACCCGCTTTCACTACCTGCAGGAACGGGGGGCGCGCTTGGCAGCATGCTGGAGCTCACCCTGAGTGAACCGCTGCAAGCATTGGGTCGCGATGTCCTGTTGGTGACACTGTTGTTAAGTGGACTTGTTATCGCCACGCACTGGTCACTGATTGCTCTGCTGAACAGGATCTATGCATGGGTGAAACTTGCTGTTTCCTGTTTGACGGATGTGCTCAAAAACATGCTGAACAAGGCCTCGGATCGTAAAGATCGGATGGAAGCAAAAGAGGTGCGCAAGAAGATTCGTAAAAAACGCCCTGAACATATTGCCAAATCAGAACCGGAAGTGGAGAAACCGAAAGCCGTGAAAGTTTCCCGACGAGCACAGGAAGAGCAACAGACCGAGCTGGGGTTTGAAGACCCTACGGGCTCCGGATTCAAGCTACCTTCGTTGAATCTGTTTGATCGTGGTGAAGGGCCTCAGAAAGAGCATCACCCTGAAGCTCTACAGGCAATTGCTCGTATGCTGGAGAAAAAACTGCTGGATTACCGGGTAGAAGGTAAGGTTGTAGCAGTACATCCGGGACCTGTGGTGACACAGTTTGAACTGGAGCCGTCGCCTGGAACCAAGGTGAATCGTATTGTTGCACTGCAGGATGATCTGGCACGTTCCATGGCTGCAATCAGTGTGCGTGTTGCCGGAAACATTCCTGGCAAGAGTGTCATTGGTATTGAAATTCCCAATGACGAGCGCGAGGGCGTGCTCATTCATCAGGTGTTTGCGAGCAAGGCCTTTGCCGACAAACGTCACCTGTTGCCGATGGCACTCGGTGTAGATATCGGTGGTCAGCCGGTGGTGACCGATCTGGCAAAAATGCCGCATCTTCTGGTGGCCGGTACAACCGGTTCAGGTAAATCAGTGGCAATTAATTCCATGATCTGTTCCATGCTGATGACCAAATCACCGAAAGAGCTGCGCATGATCATGGTGGATCCGAAGATGCTGGAATTGTCGGTCTATGATGATATTCCGCACCTTCTGGTACCTGTAGTAACCAATCCGCATAAAGCGGCCAAGGCACTGGCTTGGGCTGTGTATGAGATGGAGCGTCGCTATCAGCTGATGAGTGATGCCAAAGTACGTAATATTGATGGCTATAACAAGGCGGCAGACAAGCAGGAAGAGATGGACCGTCTGCCGTTTATTGTCATTGTGATCGATGAGTTGGCAGATCTGATGATGGTAGCTGGCAAGGAAGTGGAGCAGGCGATCTGTCGTATTGCCCAGAAGGCGAGGGCTGCGGGTCTGCATCTTATTCTGGCAACGCAGCGACCGAGTGTGGATGTGATTACCGGCCTGATTAAAGCCAACCTGCCAAGTCGTTTGTCATTCCAGGTGTCATCAAAGATCGACTCGCGCACGATTCTGGATCAGATGGGTGCTGAGCAGTTGCTTGGTATGGGTGACAGTCTGTTTCTCAGTGGTGGCCGTGACCTGAAACGTGTGCATGGTGCATTTGTCTCCGATGGTGAAGTGCTTGAGCTGGTTGAGTATCTGAAGGAGCAGGGTGAGCCTGATTATCGTGAAGAGGTGTTTGAGGCACCGAGTCCTGATGCTGCGGCCGGTGGTGGGGCAGCAGCCGGTGAGGAACAGGATGAAAAGTACGATGAAGCGACCCAGCTGGTGATCGAGAAAGGACAGTGCTCGGTTTCCATGGTTCAGCGCTATCTGCGTATCGGTTACAACCGTGCAAGCAGGCTGGTAGAGCAGATGGAGCGGGAAGGGCTGGTAACAGCACCGGGTCCCGGTGGTACCCGCAAGGTCAATGTACGTTCTGCCGAAGATGGTGGAGGTGTCATCGAATGAGACTGCGATTGATAGTATTATTGTCTTCCATGCTTATGACAGCCTCCTTCGCCGAAGCGGCTAAAGTCGAGCAAATATGGCAGTTGGACGGGCATGAGAGTAAGCAGGGTGATTTCTTTAACAAGAGTATCAACAGACTGGCTGCACTGCCGGGTTTCCAGTGCCGTTTTGATCAGATGATGATATTTACTGATGGAGGCGGGCAGCGCTATTCCGGTGAAGTGTCGGTGCTTAAGCCAAAACGTTTCCGCTGGCAGTATGATCAACCCTATGAACAGTTCTATATCGGTGATGGCAGCTCGATCTGGCACTATGAACCTGATTTGATGCAGGCAGAGCGTCTGGATAGCCTAGAGTCGGTAGATCCTGCGGTAATGAAGCTGTTGGACGGTAGTGTGACACCGGCAGATCTTAAAGTGCTGGGGCAACAGTATGATGCTGAATTGGAGATTCGTCGTTACCAGGTCTCGATTCAGGGCTCTGATTCGGTATGGCTGGGTTTTTCCAAATACGGTGATCTGGTTCTTATTGAGCGAGAGGATCTGTTAGGAAACCGCAACCGAATGTCGCTTTCCGGCTGTTCCTACATTGCACCTGCAGAAAATCTATTTAGCTTCACGCCACCTGAAGGCGTGGATCTGCTCGATATGCGCTCGGCAACTGAACAATAAGGACAAAACATGAAACGTTTTATTAGTGTGACAATCAGCATAATGCTGGCATCTACAACCGCGTATGCAGGCGGATTTTCGCAGCCGGATCAGTCTGCATCGGCAATTGGTGTGGCGAATGCATTTGTTGCAACGGCTGATGATCCATCGGCTGTTATCTATAATCCGGCAGGTATGGCCTGGCACTCAGGCATTTCGGTGATGGCCGGAGTTGTTCTGCCTTACCGTGACTCATCAGTGCGTGTACCGGCAGGTGTCGGTCCAAACAACGGAACTGAGCCGACTGTGGGTTCGATCTTTGCAACGTGGGCACCTATAGACAGCTACTGGTCTGCAGGTTTTGGATTTGCACCGTTGTATCTTGCCAATAATGAGTGGAGTGATGCCTTTGGTGCAGCTGCAGGTATTACCAAGATTACAGTTGATCATGCAACGATTGATGCAGCATATGCAATTAACAGCTCGCTTGCTTTAGGCCTTGGTGCCGACTGGTACGTGACTCGTGCAAATCTGACTCAGGGTGCGCAGAGTTTTGACGGCAACGATTTTGCCAGCTTTGGTGGACATGCTTCTCTGAAATGGAAGTTTATGCCGAGCTGGAGTCTGGGATTAATGGCTCGTTCAGGAAGCAAAATCACTATCTCCGGTCAAACTGCTGATGAGCTCTCTTTCACGTTGCCGGATGAGTTCACTGCCGGTATCGCACACGATTTTGCCGATGTATGGCGGCTTGAAGTGAATGGTAAATGGACGCGCTGGTCGAGCCTGGATAATCTCAATGTGGTCACCGGCGGTGTTGTAACTCAGGCCAATAGACTGGATCTGAAAGATACATTTACAATCATGACAGGACTCACATGGACATGGCGTCCTGATAGCCAGTTCCGAATCGGCTATGCTTACGATCAGGGGGCGAATCGCAGTGCAGGGTATCATCCGGTTATTGCTGATCAGGATGGTCACAAACTCAGTCTGGGAGCCGGAGGCTCATTTATGCATATGCATTTCGATCTTGCCTATAGCTATACATATTATCAAAAAGCCACAACTACAGGTGCATTTGCAGGTACATATCGTGATCGCAGACAGACCATTGCCTTATCTGCTATCAAACACTTTGAGTAGTAAGGCAGGGTGACTAGACAGGTCTCATTTCTTGATGAGCCGGTGACAGAAATTTCAGCGCCGCTTGCACATCGCATGCGGCCAAAATCGCTGCATGAAGTGGCCGGTCAATCTGATTTAACTGACAAAAACTCATGGTTTGCAGCCATGCTGGCAGAAGGCAGGGCTATATCCTGTATCTTCTGGGGGCCCCCCGGTGTTGGAAAAACCACTCTGGCAACGATGATGGCCGATGCTGCAGGTCTGCCTTTTACCCATCTCTCTGCTGTTTCAGCAGGTAAAGCGGAAGTGCAGGCTGTTGTGAAGCAGGCCAAACAACAGGGCCAGACCTGGTTGTTGTTCCTTGATGAGATACATCGCTTTAATAAAGCACAGCAGGATGTACTACTGCCCTATGTTGAGGATGGAACGCTGGTGCTGGTTGGCGCGACCACCGAGAACCCTTCTTTTTCGCTGAATAATGCACTGCTTTCCCGTTGCAGAGTGATCGTACTTGAATCACTGGAGAGCAATGAGATTGAATCGATTCTCAAGCGGGCATGTGAACATCTGCAACAAGACTCTTCCAGCTTTGGCGTTGAAGCTGATGCGATAAGCTGGCTTGCAGCTAATTGTGATGGTGATGCACGTTATGCATTGAATGCCTTGGAAGCACTGTTTGAGGCTGATGCTGGCAAAAACTGGTCACTTGCAGCCGTTGAAAAACAGAGCCTGCGCCGTGCTGCCCGATATGACCGAAATGGCGATGCTCATTACGATCTGATTTCAGCACTGCACAAATGTATACGTGATTCCGATGCAGATGCTTCTGTGTACTGGCTGGCCCGTATGCTGGAAGCAGGAGAGCAGCCGTTATACATTGCCCGTAGATTAATTCGTATCGCTACTGAAGATATCGGTTTGGCTGATCCGAAAGCGCTTAATATCACACTGGATGCCCACCGGATGTTTGAGATTCTGGGGTCTCCTGAAGGGGAGCAGGGGCTTTTTGAGGCTGCAATCTACCTTGCACTGGCTCCGAAAAGTAATGCTGCCTACATGGCCGAGAAAAGTGCGAGACGTTTGGCTAAAGAGACACAGGATCTGGATGTGCCTATACACCTGAAAAATGCGCCGACCAGGCTGATGAAACAGCTGGGGCACGGGGCCGGTTATCAGTACGCACACAACGAAGAGGACGGTGTTGTTAATCAGCAGCATTTGCCGGATGGTGTGGAGGCAACATTCTATCAACCTGTGGATCGCGGTTTTGAACGTACGCTGAATGAACGGCTGGTTTGGTTGAATGATCGAAAGAGAAGAGGGGGCAAGTCGTGACAGCTCAATTGATTGCGGTAGCTATTGGTGGTGCCTCAGGTGCAATGCTGCGTTGGCTGATGGCTTCAGGTATTCAGAAAATGGCCGGTGGTGCTTTTCCATGGGGTACATTTGCCGTGAATGCTATCGGCAGCTTTTTGCTAGGTTTCCTTTTTGTCTGGTTGATTGAACGCTCCACTGCCTCCGAGCTTGTACGTCTTGCTGTTACTGTTGGCTTTCTTGGTGCCTTTACCACTTTCTCCACCTATTCACTTGAGTCGATCCGGTTGTTGCAGGAGGGGGCTTTAGCGCTGGCTTTCGGTAATGTGATCGGTCAGGTGTTGGTATGCCTCACCCTGACCTGGCTGGGTATCCAGTTTGCCAGGACAATCGGGTGATACTCCTGTATTCAGCCTGCTGAGCTACTATTTGTAGCTTTACCTTTAAGCTGACTGCGGTGTGTAAATCTATTTCTTTTACCCTTTAACGTTACGGCAATTCAGCCCGCTAGTATTGTTTTTATCATGTGAATAATACCCCTTATTTTTATACTGAATGTGTTGTGATGACACGGCCATGTGAATTTTCATCTTGACGTATAATTAAATTATAATATGGTAACCAGTGAGATTGAGCAGTTTACCACATCATTTGTGATGGCTGAGAGGGAGGATACATGTCTAGAATAGTAATCTTGGGTGCTGGTATCGCCGGTCATACTGCCGCCAGATACCTGGATAAATGGCTTGGCAAAAATCATGAGGTCATCGTTGTGTCGCCTAATGCCAAGTGGAACTGGATACCATCCAATATCTGGGTTGGCGTTGGTGAAATGAGTGAAGCAGAAGTGACATTTGATCTGGCTGAAGTTTACAAAAAGACCGATGTTAGGTTTTGTCAGGCTAAAGCACTCTCGATTCACCCGCAAGGTAGTGCAGATGGTGACACACCATTTGTATCAGTTGAATACACGCTGGCTGGTAAAGAGGGTGAGCAGGAAGATATTGCTTATGATTACCTGATCAATGCGACAGGCCCGAGACTTAATTTTGCTGCGACCGAAGGCTTAGGCCCGGATCATGGACATACTGTCTCGGTTTGTACTGCAGGCCATGCACTGGAAGCCAATGAGAAGCTGCAGGCGACCATTGAAAAAATGCGAGCTGGAGAACAGTGCAATATCGTGATTGGAACAGGCCATGGCATGTGTACCTGTCAGGGTGCTGCATTTGAATACATCTATAATGTGGATCATATGATTCGTCAGGCCGGTGTTCGTGATAAGGCCAGAATCATCTGGCTCAGTAACGAATACGAATTAGGTGACTTTGGTATGGGTGGCGTGCATATCAAACGCGGTGGTTATGTGACCAACGGTAAAACCTTTTCTGAATCGTTGATGGTTGAACGTAATATCGAATGGATTACACGTGCACATGTGAACAAGGTCGAAGCCGGAAAAATTCATTATGAGGCGATGGACGGTAATCAGCACGAAGTGGATTTTGATTTTTCCATGCTTATTCCACCCTTTGCCGGTGTTGGCCTGAAGGCTTTTGATAAAGCCGGTGAAGATATCAGTAGTACTATTTTTGCTCCCAACGGCTTCATGAAAGTCGATGCCGATTATACACCACGCCCATATCTGGAGTGGAGTGCCAAAGATTGGCCGAGGACGTATCAGAACCCGACATATAATAATATGTTCGCAGTAGGCATTGCCTTTGCACCTCCGCATCTGATCAGTAAACCGATGCAAAGTGCCAACGGCACGCCGATCAATCCGACACCTCCAAGAACAGGTATGCCATCGGCAACCATGGCAAAGGCTGTGGCGATGAGTATCCGTGATATGGTCAATGGTTCAGCTGAGCCAACGCATTCGGCATCCATGGCAGAAATGGGTGCGGCCTGTGTCGCATCAACCGGCTCACACGTGTTCAAAGGCACGGCTGCAACGATGACGGTCTTTCCGGTAGTGCCGGATTTTGAGAAGTATCCTGAAACAGGCCGTGATCTTGATCTGACTACAGGTGAAATCGGATTGGCAGGCCACTGGATGAAATATATTTTACATCATACGTTCATCTATCAGGCGAAAATGAAACCAGGCTGGTCGGTGCTTCCGGATTAATGAGAAGGCCGGGTTTATGACAGATAGTAGAGTAATTAGGGGAGCAAAATATGGCAGAAAAAATTACCAATAAAGAGCCTTACCAGCAGGCATATTATCCTCCGGCACCGACCGGCTTTACCTGTTATATGCGGACATCAGTGATATGGCAGTTTGTTCGCTTTATAGTGATCAATATAAAAATGCTCAAGTTAATGGCGAAATCGCATCATTGATGCTGTAGCGCCGTACAAAAAGTGTAAGTCAGAAGCTCGAAGCAGGTTATCGGTTTAGTTAAATCGTGCACTCTGTGTGTATTTTACTGAACGTTCGAAGATATATGATAAAGCGCTCTGTGAAAGCAGGGGGCTTTTCTTTTCGCCTCATCTAAATCGTATCTGGCAATGAATCAGGAGCGATTAAAACGCGTAGATAACCCATAGTGACTTTTTATACTGCTGCCTTGAAACCATATGCCTATATGGGCATGCTACATTTGGAGTGAGATATGTAGCATCAAGTATGCTTCTGCCATGCCGATATAGTTGTATTGGCATAGTCTTAGTCCTGCAAAAGGGAGTATTCCCGGTATGTGCACTATTCCTGCAAGGATCGTTGAATAGTTATGATGGGAGATCAAGATGACTGATGTTGCAACTGAGATGGAAGCTGATAGTGCTGTTTACAAGACACTGTTGGAGTCCACCAAGGCTATTCCATGGAAAATCGATTGGAATAACATGAGTTTCTCCTATATCGGGCCGCAGATTGAAGGCCTATTGGGCTGGTCACCCTCAAGCTGGCTGAGTGTTGATGATTGGGTTGAAAGAATGCATCCCGATGACAGGGAGTCTGTGGTTAGTTTTTGCGTGGCTCAATCACAGGCTGGCATTGATCATGAGGCGGATTATCGTGCCCTCACAAAAGATGGTGGATATGTGTGGATTCGTGATGTGGTGCATGTGGTGCGTAAGGATGGCGAGGTTGATTCCTTGGTAGGGTTTATGTTTGATATTAGTGAGCGTAAGGCGCTGGAGCAGTCGCTTCAACAGGCAAATGTGGAGCTGAAACAAACAAACGGCGAATTACAGACTGCTCTTGGCGCGATCAAAACTATTGGCGATATCATCCCGATTTGTGCCTGGTGCGGACATAAAATTAAGAATGCCAATGATGAATGGATCAGCGTGGAGAAATACATCATGAACCATACTGAAGCCAAAGTATCTCATGGTATGTGTCCGGGTTGTGAGACTGGTTTCCTGAAAAGTGCTTAAGGGGTCCTGCGAAGTGCTCAGCGTAACAAACGACGCGCTGCCAGATGTGAGGCCAGTGTGAATCCAGCCACGGCATAGAGGGCCAGTACGCCCACATGCAGCCAGGGCATGGTTAGGGGCATCTCGGTAAGAAGAGGGCGTACAAGGGCGACTGCATGGGTTAGAGGCAGTATCTGGGCCAGTATCTGGACAAAGTCGGGCAGGGTATCGATAGGATAGAAGACACCGCAGAAGAGAAACATCGGTGTTACCGCAAGCGTGAAATAGTAGAGAAAGAAATCATAACTTGGAGCGATTGTACAGATAGCCAGTGCGGGACCGGCAAAGGCAAGGCCGATCAGAAAAATTATGGGCAGTGCAAACAGTGCGGTTTCCCACTGCTGAATACCACCGAGCAGCGCTGCGACGATAAAGATAGCAGTGCCACTGATCAGACTCTTGGTGGCTGCCCATACCTGTTCCCCGGCAATAATCTCCTGAATACGTACGGGGGTGGCGAGCATACTGTCCCAGGTTCCCTGCTGATTCATACGGGTGAAGGCGGAATAGAGACTCTCGAATGTGGCTGTGTTCATAGCACTTGAGCAGAGGATACCACTGGCGAGAAAGGCCATGTAAGGAATATTGTTCATCTCACCGATATAGTGACCGAGGCCGTAACCCAGCCCCAGAAGATAGAGGAACGGGTCACCAAAATTGCCCAGCATGGAGGCAGCAGCCAGTTGCTTCCAGACGAGAAAATTGCGCTGCCAGACAGCAAAAATATGGGATGGAATCAGATTGAAGACATTCATGCCTCCTCCCTCATATCCCGACCGGTAAGTTTCAGAAACAGATCTTCCAGTGATGCCGGACGATGAATAAAGGTCAGTTCATGTCGCTCAGAGCAGCGTGTTACCAATGCTCTAGCATCATCACTGTAGCAGAACCATGTATCACCGACATGATCAATGCGGATGTTCAGCCCATCGCAGATTTGATTTGCATCCTGTTCATTGGCCAGGCCCCGAATGGCCACAACTTCCGCTTCAACATGTTCTTCAATCAACAGGCGAGGTACCCCGCGCGCAAGTATCTTGCCTTTATCAAGAATAATCAGCTCATCGCACAACTCTGCTGCTTCTTCCATATAGTGGGTGGTGAGAATCAGTGTTTTACCATGTTTTTTCAGTGAGCGGAGCCGCTGCCAGATCAGGTGGCGTGCTTGCGGATCTAAACCTGTTGAAGGCTCATCCAGTACAATAAGATCGGGATTGTTGATCAGGGCTCGTGCCACCATCAATCGCCTGCGCATGCCACCGGATAGAGCGGATACCTGCTCATTGCCACGTGATGAAAGGGAGGCAAATTCGAGCAGGTCCTTAATACGAGGTTCAGCCTCTTTGGCTGAGATGCCGAAATAAGCTGCATATACCTTCAGGTTCAGTGATATGGAAAAATCCGGATCAAGATTATCCTGTTGCGGTACGACACCGACACGGTGGTGAATAGAGGCATCAGAAACCGGATGATCAAAGAGGGTGTATTCGCCTTCAGTAACAGGGGTGAGACCCATTAGCATGCGCATCAGGGTTGTTTTACCGGCCCCGTTGGGCCCCAGGATACCAAAACAGATACCGGGCTTTATATCGAAATTGACACCGCAGATGACTTCGCGTCCCGCGAATGATTTTCGCAGATCTTTTGCACTCACAACCACATCATCACTCATAGCTTTATTCTCTTTAGGAAGCGGACACAAATCAATGGCGTGTGCGGTCTTGTTCTCAGCTATTGCGCTTACCAAGCTATATTTAGATTTTTCGCACATTAGTGAATGCCCGCTGCTTTATAGTCCTCTATCGCGAAGCGGGAGAACTGTTTCCCTATTAACCCTCTATCGCGCAACGGGAGCACCGTTGCTTGCTCCCCGTTACGGGCTATTGAGGCACTCTCCAAAATCTGGGTGATTTTTGTTCATTTCTTTTCCAAAAAAGAAACGAACCAAAGACAAATCATCAGGATAGATGATTTGGACACCTGAACAGGTGGGGCAAAGCCCTGAGGATCAGGATGATCCGAATCAAATTGCCCGACAATCTGCTTTTTCCTGCGTATTGGTCGTAAAATGGGGCGTGAACTTTTCACACTTTTCCCCATTTAACAATCAATACGCAGGCGCATCTTGAAACGGGTTTGAAAGGCAACCTATCGCGTGGAGAGAGTACCGCTGCTTGATCCCTTTTTCATTTGTGAATGATGGGATGGAGAAGTTTATGCCTTACATAAAAAAACACCGCCAGTGTTGCTGACGGTGTTTGTTAGTAGAGCTATTTTACTGATCAAGCCTTAGAACAGTGAGAGTACCTTTTGGCGTACTCGAATATGTTTGGGGCTTTTACCTGTCTGTGTGAGGAACTTACCGTAAGCACGATTAGCCAGATCTCTGTTACCAAGAGCATCAGCTGAATGGGCAATATTAAGGCTGATTGCAGGCATGTCAGGTTCGATCTCTTGAGCAATGTAGAGCAATTGCAATGCAGTCTGATGGTTGTTGCTTTCCTGTTCGATAATGGCGCGCTGTACCCACAGGGCTGCAATATCGCCGTCGCGGGCAAGAGCTTCACTCAGATAATTTTCTGCATCTTTCAGATTACCCAACATCAGGGAAGCGGTGCCCATCCAGTACCATGCGCGCCAATCTGAAGAGTCATTGAGTAGTTCAGGCAGAATCAGAGATGCTTCAGCATACTGGGCATCCTTAACCAGCTCTGTGCCATACATCAAACGGGCAGAACGGTGATGGGGCGCTTTAGTCAGTAATTGAGAAAGATACTGCAGCGCCCGTTTACGATCACCCTGATTCAGTGATTTTTTAGCAGAGCCAAACAGATCCTGAGTGCTGATCACCGGGGCAGGGGGGAGAGATTTCATTGCTGCTTGCTCAGGTTTAGTCATACCCTCTGTCGGGGCAGTCGCTGCAGGTCTATACATTGGAGCAGGGAGATCTGTGGCTATTGCTTCAGTCGGGATCTCAGTATCAGCCGCAGTTTTAGGAAGTGCAGCTTCAGGCATGGATTCAGCAGCCACTTCAGCTTCAGGCGTTGGAACAGCAGCCTCAGATTTAATCTCAGATGCAGTTTTTTTGAACGGATTCACAGGTTTACTTGTCAGTGGAGCATCAGCCATTCCACCTCTAGCTGCGGGAGCAGTTTCAGCCAATGTCAGCATCACAGGGTTCAGTGCTGCCATCTCCCATTTGGATACCAGTTCGCTACCACTGAGTTGATCACTCAGATTGTAGCTATCCATCAGTTCAGTAGAAAAGGTTAACTCGGTATTTAATGCGGAAGCGGAAGCGGCTCCGGAGAATGTTGCAGAGCAGAGCAGGGCGCAGATTGAGATATATTGTTTTTTCACAGTTTTGCCTCCTCAATCGCTTTCACAGCACCGACAATTCTGGGTGTTAGAAAGATGATTAGTTCTTTCTTCTGTTTGACCTGACGTGTGCCTGAAAATGCTTTTCCGACAGCCGGAATATCACCGAGTCCCGGAACCTTTCGTTCAGTTTGTGAGTCCAGTTCCTGAATCAGGCCACCGAGTATGATGGTTTCTCCATTTTTGACGCGCACGATGGATGTGGATTGGCGAACATCGACATTCGGGGCAGTCGAGAGGCCGTCTGCTGTAACTGATTCACTGATGACGCGAGTCAGTACTGGTGAAACATCCATCATCACCCAGTTATCTTCTGATATCTGGGGCGTAATGGAGAGTACGATGCCCTCTGTAATCACCTGAGCCGTATCATTAACATTATTGGTTGTGCCGGCAGCGGTTGCTGTTACCACTGTTTTCCGGCTGAAGAAGGTACGGTCAGTTCCGACTTTGATTAAGGCTGGTTGGTTGTTCAGGGTACGAATATGCGGCTTGGAGACGATGTTAACATCACCCTGTTCTTCCAGAGCATTTACGATACTGGAGAATTTATTACCGTTGTTGGAGTTATAACCAACAGTAGCATTGAGTGGATTGACCGTGGCTGCGGTACCGGCAAGGGCTGTTGTAATGATATTACCTGTAGTCACATCGAAGACAAAACCGGTAAGTGAGTTATCCAGAGCCGTCCAGTCGATACCAAAGTTAAAGTCTTCATTAAGAGTCACTTCAACAATCTGCACTTCAATCGCAATCTGGCGATGAATGGCCTGATTTAATTTATTCAGAAACATCGATATAGCTTCAACATGTGAATGATCATCCACAACCTGAATGGTACCGGACATTTTATTTACGATGACTCTGGCATAGTCAGCTTTTGAAACCATCGTTTTCAACTGCTCTTCAAGTTCTTTCCAGAAGGCAATTTCATCTGAATGAGCAATGGAGAATTTACTACCTTGTGCTCCACCACTGGATGAACCTCCAGAGGAACCTCCAGAGGAGGTTGATGAGACTGTTGCCTGATGACTTCCTTCTTCTGTGCGGGACATGCGAAGGTAGTTAATGGTGAAGATGCGTTGATCAATCTGACGCACTCTGATCAAACCATTATCTTCTTCCCAGAAATAACCAAGGCTACCAAGGATGGCCTGCATCGACTGGTCAAAGGGCAGGCTGTGAAAAGCTACACTAACAGTTCCGTTTACTTCTTTATCGGCCACAATGTTAAGTTTGTAGGCCGTGCCAAACAGGCGTAATGCACTGTTGATCTCCATATTTCTGGCCTTAAAACTATAAACAGGTTCAGCTGCGGCTATAGGTGTTGCACTCTGTTTGCCAGGGAAAGCCAGCCGATCTGTCAAATCAAGTCTGCTGGTTCTTATGGCAGGGGCCTTTTTCTCAATGGTACTCTTTGATTTTTCAAGGATACCGGGGGCCGATGGGGTATATGCAGGTGCGGCACATGAGGACAAAAGTAAAGCTGCCAGAGCAGTTAACATGCCGGATTTGATCTGTTGTTTATTACCTGTTCGCATAGGTAATGGATAATTAGAGAACATGATTTATTTGCCTCCCCTGGCATTGAGTGTCAAAACCTTTTCACGCTTTCCAGAACGTACGCGAACGCTATTCGTAGAAATTCTGACAACTTTAAATTTTCCTGATTTTTGGCCTTCCTGAACGGTATTTCCATTCAGAATAGCAAATTTTTCGGTGGAACCAATAACGATAGCGGTGACTGTTGGCCAGTTGATCCATCGGGGTCCACTTCTTTTCTTTTTACTGACAACCTTTTGCGCAGGTGCAAAAGGGTTTCTGGCTGCTTTTTGCCGGGACAAGGTATGCCAATCTGCCATAGCAACCTCTTTTTCAGTAGTTTGTTCTTGTTTGTTGCTGGCAAAGGGTAGATTGCTGGATAGACTGTTTACGATAGTAGACTGTGCTGAGTTGCTACTTTCATCTATAAGCGGGCTAATCACATTGGTATAAACAAAAAAGAGCGCTGCTACTGAAAGCAGGCCAACAAACCATGGTTTCTGGAGCATATCTCTCATAGACTGAATCCACTGTTGGGTACTGGCTCACCATTAGCGTTAACTTTACCGGACATCCAGATCTTGATCTGCATCTCCAGTTGCTCAAAGCGTCGTCCATTACCAGTCACAGATGCCGATGATACATCCATGCGCCACTCGTTGTCGGTGATATCTTTAGCAAAATCCAATATTTTTGTATAGGCATCCTGTTGTCTCAGGTTATCTGACGGACGTAGAATAATCTGGATGGGTACCAGATGAATGTTTCCAAGCTGCTTAAGTGGAAGCTGAGCTCTGCCAACATTATAAACCAGCTGAATCTGCTGATTTTGTGCCTTGGTAATATAATTGCCGAGCCAGTCAGCCATGGATTTCTGGTCTGGCATGAGTTTACTTTCTGCTTTTTCTAACTCACTGCCAATTTTTTCATGGTTCTGGGAAGACCATTGCATCTGAAGCTTATCGCTTTCACGCTCAATGCTTGCCTGTTGGCGAGTAATGGATGTAGCACCATAAATCAGGGAGAGCCGCTCATTAATGCTCCACCAGATAGCACCGATGCTGGCGAGAATCAGGATGATCAGCACGATGCGAGCCAGCCAGCCCTGTTTGAGTTGAGAGGTGATGAATTCTAATGGCCCATCAAGCCTGGCAATGAAACCTGTTTTATCACTCATCGCATGCTTCCGTTGAGCGTGAAGTTCAACTGCTTGCTGACATCGGAACTGCCACGGCCGAGGATCTGATCAGGGGATTTTCTCCAGCTGTCGTCAATACTGGCGTTGAGTGGAGGAGAAGAGAGTTTGGCATCAATCTGATTCATTTTTGTGATCAGAAGTCGTGAGTCTGAACCGTTGCTGATTGTACCATTAATAGTAAAATTCCAAGTATCAGTTTTTTGAGTCACAGTAGCTTTACTGAGTATAAGTCCATCCGGAATGGCATTACCCAGATGAGTAAAGAAATGAGCCGGGTAGATAGCGTCATTAGGCTTACTGAGCAGGGCTAGTCTGTTTTTAGATGTTTCCAGTGCTTTGAGCTTGTCAGACCACTGATCCCGATCCTGAGTTAATGAGGCCAGCTTTTCCTTTGCATTGTGAACAACAGCAGAGTTGGCGACCAAGATTTCGACTTGTATTACGATCAGGGCTGCAGAAATCATAAGAACCGAGGTAGTCATAATGCCAAGGCGAAGCACAAGCTTCTCTGCTCTTCTACGCTGGATGTTAACTGGAATCAGGTTGCTCGTTCGACGCGGAGAGAGATTGCAGATATCCATCGCCCAGCAGTAGGCATGGTGATCATCCTCAGGCGCTGAAACCATAGGCAGATTTACGCGGCTTTGTAACTCGGCGTGCAGGTCTGCTGATCCTTCGCCAGCAGCGGTCAGTTTGTTAACAGCAACGCCAAACTGCTGTTTCGCATACAGGATGGAGCGGTCCACATCCCTGACCAGCACATCAATGTTATTCTGCCAGTTATAACCGAGGTCACGAATAAACAGGATTTCACCATCACCGCGGGTAATCAGTATATCTGTCTCACCTGCAAAAGTAGCAAGCATGGCGACAACATCATTTTCTTCAACCGGAAGTCGCAGGGTATGTTGTGCCATAACCTGGCTAAGCGGCAGCAATGTTTTAGGATATAACTTCAGCTCTTCAAATGTCTGGATGATATTGTTGCGGAACTCTTTCGGAAGCAGGTGAAGCAGAATACCCTGGCCTTCCTTAGCCGCAAATGTATGCGTCCAGCTCCAGGCTGCATCTTCGGAAAAGGCTTTTTCCTGAGGCGCACGGCGTGTCAGAAAGGAGGTCAGATCCTTGCCTGACATGGGTGGAATCTGGATGAATGGATGTGCAAGTTTATCTGATTCGTAAACCATGGCGACATCACTGTTCTGTGCCACTTTTAGCTGTTTGCAGGCTTCTAATACAGTTGCTTTGAAATCTTGAGGGGTATGTATGAGGTTTTCACTGCGCCAGCGCGAAATACAGATGCCGTTTTCAAAGAAAACGGCATGGAACTGACCCTGAACCCAACTGATGCCCAGAGTGGGGCGTTTCAGTGGTTTCCAGCGATCCTTACGTTCCCTTTTACTCCCGCGCAGGCGATTGAACATGGCCTTACTTAACCTCTCACCCAGTCATAAAGGTCGGCAGGGATAGCGTTTGCCGGGTCGGCGGGTGTAGTGATGGTGTATGTGAAAGACTCATCTCCTTTAATAATCTGAACAAATTGCAATACTGGAGGGTTGTTCGCGCCATTAGGGTTAACTTGATACAAGGCTAGACGTGTGCGGTGAAATACAAAAATCTCATGGATTCGTGCAGGAGGGATTTGTGCAGCAGTGCCGTATAGAGGGGTGACCTGAGGAAATGGAGCAATATTTGTTTCAATCTGAAAGCTTGGGCGGTTATTTAATTCCCAGCTGGTTAAAATAACACGATGCAGAAGATGCCCTAAACTGATTCTCTGAATAACGATGCCAGTTCTTTGCCCATCGATTGGCAGAGATCCAACAGGATTCATTTCCGGCATAATATTGGTAGCCGTCTGGTTCCAAACTGCGTCGAATTGAGCCTGGGTTAAACCGTTGGCGAGGGGGGCAAGTCCGCCTCCAGGCGCAGCAGCGATGTTAGGGATTGGTGCTCCGCCTTCTTTGCGAAGGTCTGAAACCATAAGAACTCGAAATGGTGGGATTGTACGGTTAAGAGCTGGCGCTATTGAAGCCCCCCCACCCAATGCTGTAGCGCCTTGAGTATATAATGAAGCAGCAGTGGTTGCGGGAGCACCTAAAGGTACTGCTCCGGTAAATTCATTTACAGCAACGCCGGCTACAGTCAGTTGGTTATTAAAAAGGGCTTGCATTCGAAGGGTAAATGCCGGGTCAATGATGAATTGTCTCGGGCGACCTAACTCATTGTTAATAATACGGTTTTGAGCAAGGGCCCCTTGGCTTGCTAATGCCCAGCTCCAGTTGCCTGTAGCACCAAGGCCACCACTGGGGATGGACTGTGTTCTGATGATATAGTCTTCAAGTGTGGTTGTCAGTGACTTCATTGAAGCGACTTCGCCCTGAACAGCGACCCCTTCGGTACGAGTGATCAGGTTTGGAATAAGAACTGCTGCCAGGATTGATATGATAGCAAGCGTTCCGATCATCTCTATCAATGTGAAACCGTGATTATTTCTGAACATAGTTATAACTCTCAGTATAATGGTCTATGAAAAGTTGTAGGTTGTGTATGATATGAACGACAAAATCTGGCTATTTGAATAGCCTGTCATTATTTGTGAGCTGATATTGTAGACGGTTTTAGATAAAATGGGCCGCGTGGCCATAAAGGCTACGCGGCCCAATCATGTTAGCTTATTTAGTCTCTTGAATTCAGAGAGTTGTGATTACTTCTGTGAGCTTGACCACCATGGCCGCCAACACCAGTACCAACTACACCGGATCCAACGCCAGTACCCATACGTTTCACAGGTACGCCAGCGCCGGTGCCTGCAGCACCTGTTGCGGCAGCAGCGGTAGTTGCATTGCTGTCACTTGATGCACTGTCTTTTGATGAGCTATCGCGTTTTTCCTGAGATTCGCTGTCACGCTTTTCGGTTGAAACGCTGTCACGATCAGATTTTTCTTCGCTCGCAACTGCGACCTGAGTTGATGCCATGCCGAATGCGATTACCAGTGCTGCTAAAAAATAACGAGTCATTTTGCTCTCCGTTCCGTGGATCTATCTAGATTTTGAAATGCCTGTATTGGCGGGTAATGTATACAAACAGGGTATGCTTTTCAATCGTGCTTGTGTGACACGGGCATGTCACGGCTTATTAGATTGCACTCATCATGGTCAGCATAGGTAGGAAAATCGCCAGTGCTACAAAGCCAACGACGCCGACCAGCAAAAGAATAATAGTTGGTTCAAGTATGCTGAATACGCGTTTAATCCTGCGAGGAATCTCATCATTATAGTGCGTGGAGATATGGCCAAGGGTTTCATCAAGGTTGCCCGTAGTTTCGCCTACGGCAATCATTCTTAATACCATGGGTGGAAATATAGAGTGCTGTCGAAAGGCGTTGGCGATAGTGGAGCCGTCAGCGATATCCTGTTTGATCTGTTGCAGGGCTTCAGAAACGATATAACTGCCAACAAGACCGCGGCAGTAGTCTATCGATTCCAGAATGGGGATACCGACTCTGTACATGATGCCAAGGTTTCGGGTCATGCGTGACATAGCGATCATGCGGTTAAGTTCGCCGAATATAGGGACTTTGAATTTGAGCATTTCAAGTTTGTAAGCCAGTGTCTCTGAATATCGTTTTGCATACTTAAGGATTTGCCAGAGTGCTACAGGTGTGATTAAAACCCAGAGCCAGTATTGATCCATAAAACCGCCAATACTCATCACTACTTGCGTTGGCATAGGCAGAGGGATATTGAGGCTTGTGAGTAGTTCTGCGAAGCGGGGCACAACAAAAGTAAACAGCAGCATGATGAAGCCCATAGCGGCGACCATGACCATAGATGGGTAGATGGTGGCCTGTTTGATGTCTGAGTGCAGATTATTCAACCAGATGAAATAATCGCGCAATTCGGTGAATGACTCGACCAGGCTGCCGCTGAATTCGCCTGCCTGGATCAGGTTGATCATTACTTCAGGGAAAACCTTGGGGTGCAGTCTCATGGTGTCTGAAAGATTGCTGCCTGATTCAATGCTTTCCTTTATTTCACCCAGGCTCTGTCTAAGGGCGAGGCTGTTGACCTCACCGGACATGGCTTCGATGCATTCTACCAGTGGAATGCCAGCTGATAACATCGGTATCATGCCTGTGCACAGTTCAATCAGATCGCTACGTTTGACTTTGCCTTTTGCTTTCTTGTTTTGAGCGATGCTTTTTTTACTTTTTCGCTCCTGAGCAAAGACCAGCAGTAGTCCCTTTTCCTTTAATTTATTTTCGAGCGTGACTTCGTCAAAGGCATTCATGCTGCCTTTGGTGGCCTTTCCCTGTGTATCAACAGCTCTGTAGTTGTAATCAGGCATCGCTTATCACTCTCAGTACTTCATCAATGCTGGTTAAGCCCGAGGACATTTTTTCAATGCCATCAGTAAACATGCGGCGCATGCCTGATGCATTAACCTCTTCAGTACTTAGTCGTTGATGTTTTACGATGGAATCATGAAATGCTTCATCCATTAGCATGATCTCATAGATGGCCACGCGGCCTTTGTAGCCACTGCCATTGCACGTGCTGCAACCTTTGCCGCGAAAGAACCGGGTGGTTTGCAACTCTTCTTCCGAGAGATTCAATCGATTTGTTATGTTTTGAGATGGGGTGATCTCTTCTCTGCATTCTTCACAGATTTTACGCACCAGGCGCTGGGCAACAACTCCATTCAGGCAGGCAGGGATCAAATAGGAGTCCACGCCCATATCAATCAGGCGAGGGATGGCTCCTGGTGCATCGTTGGTGTGAAGGGTGGATAAAACCAGATGGCCGGTGAGGGCGGAACGTACGGCCAGGGATGCAGTTTCCTGGTCTCGGATCTCACCCACAAGAATGACATCCGGATCCTGGCGCAGGATAGAGCGTAAGCCATTGGCAAAATCCAGTCCTACATCAGGATTAACCTGGGTCTGCCGTATCATGGGAAGCATGTATTCAATCGGGTCTTCCAGTGTGAATACGCTTTTTTCAATCGCATCGATTTTACCCAGTGCGGTATATAACGTGGTTGTTTTACCTGAACCTGTAGGGCCTGTTACCAGAATAATGCCGTGAGGGCGTTGAATCAGAGTGAGGAAGACATTGTAGTCATGGTCTGACATGCCGAGTTCTTCGAGTGACATTTTTTTAGGGTTGCGATCCAGTACACGAATAACAATATTTTCACCGTATGCGGATGGAAGTGTGGAGACACGCAGGTCAATCGGGCGACCACCAAAGCGGAAGGACGAACGACCATCCTGAGGGCTGCGTCGTTCGGTTACATCAAGACCCGACATGATTTTTACACGAGAAGATAGGGCTGGGAAGAGTTGTGTCGGCATTAGCACCATCTTGTGCAGGATGCCATCGATACGCATGCGTACGCGCAGGATTTTCTCTTCCGGTTCAATATGAATATCTGTCGCACTGTTTTTTACAGCTAGTACGATGATCTGGTCTACCAGTCGCACCATGGGGGACTCTTCAGCATCATCATCAGCAGTAATGCCTTCGCGCAGGATTAGATCGACTGTTTCTTCGATACTCATGCCCTGTGCGTAGTGGTGATCCAAAAGTTCCAGAATTTCATCTTCGGCTGCACCAACGACATCAACAATCAGGCCGGAAACTTTACTCAGGGTATCAATGGCGATCACATTAAATGTGTCTGCCATAGCAATGGTAAGATGCCCGTTTTCTGAGCTTAACGGTACAAGGCGGAAACGCTTGGCCATCTCATAAGGGATCAGTTTGATCAGTTCATCATCAAGCAGGGTATTTTTCAGGTCGATAACATTGACAGCTGATTCTTCTGCCAGGGCTTCAGTCAGCAGATCAGGTGTGATAAACCCCAGATCAATCAGTGTTTCACCCAGATAGCCACCGAGTCGGTTTTGTTCACGCAGCCCCAGGCTCAACTGGGCCTCGTTGATCAGACCTGCACGCAGCAGGCGTTCTCCAAGGCGAATTTTATGGGAGAGGTCAATCAGACTGGTTGAGACCGTGTCGGCCAGGGTGCTTGTGAGCAGATCGTTGCTGATGTGTCCCAGGGCAACCAGTGTTTCTCCGATATAGCCACCGAAGCGATCCTGTTGACTTAGAGCCTGATCAAGTTTTTCCTGGTCAATCAGTCCTGCATCTATCAGGCGTTCGCCAAGTCGTGTGCATTGATCTGTAGTGGGAGTAGTCATCTTGTCTGCCTCATCAGGGGTGAAATCATGGTCTGAAGATTAGTTGTTAACGCTCTATGTTTCTATAAACGAAAGAGGGCCGGTAGATGGTTGATCTACCGGCCCTCTTTATTCTTAGGCTAAATTGTTAATCTGAAAGGGCTTAATTAACGAGAGCCCAGGTAGACCCACATTGTTACGTTTTCACCTAAAATTGGTGGAGCTAAAGGGTTGATGCCAATAGGTGTGCGGACACGACCAGCTTCCCACCAGGCCCCCTGACCAGCGGTGACTTCGCCCAGATCGCTGTCAAGGATTTCACTCAGGTTGCGTGCCTCATCAACAGTCAGTCCATTAACAATAGCGAATGAGATAACAAAGATGCGACCGGCAGCATTTGGAAGAGTACTATAATCAGCAACACCATTGCCATCAATGTCAAAAGAGACAGGTAGTGCCGGAGCATTTGCTCCACCAGCTATGACAGGAGCTGCTGTGTCGGCAATAATGAAATCTGCATTCGGGTTGATCGGGTTTTCCAGTTCCTTGTCGATGTATGGGCCTTCCCATCCACGCTGCGGACCTGCGGGTGCAAATGCTGTGGCTGGTACGATCGGTTGGTTAATCAGGGAGTTGAATACAGGTCGTGCATCACCTGTAGGGTTTGGATCATGCTGAGGGAATGCGCTTGTATCTGCGTAATAGTCCACAATAGATGTGCGGACGCTGTTGATGTTGGTGACCAGGGTATCGATTTTTGCATCACGGATCGCATCGAAAATTCGTGGTGCAACAATTGCTGCCAGGATAGCGATGACGGCCAGTACGCCGATCATTTCAATCAGGGTGAAGCCCTTCTGTTTTCTGTCGTGTCTTAACATTGGTCTATACTCCTTATAGATCATTGGGATTGATTTCATGTTGTGTGGAGCTAATCAAAGAGACGCATGTTCCTGCTTTTCCCCACAGGTGATAATGCACAATTCGTAGCGAATCATGTGTAAGGATGCCTGTTTTTGCAAGTGACATTTATGTGACATCTCTGTGACTGGATGCCTCCCTGAGTGTTTACTGTGCTTGGATTGTTACCCTTTGCGAGTGAGTTTTTCTGAAGTTTAGGCCTCTATGATATTAGTCGTTGATAATATAAGTATAATCGAATATATTTCGTTGATATGAATAATATGCCTGTAATTCCAGAAGATAAAATTAAATCAGCCAGCCAGGGTTTGAGGGCAATCGCACATGAATTGCGCCTTTCCGTGCTCTGTCTTCTGCTGGAACGCCCGATGTGTGTGCATGAGCTGATTGAAGCTACAGGGGCAGCACAGTCCAATCTTTCCCAGCACCTTTCAAAGATGCGTATGCTCGGTATAGTGGAGAGTGAAAAGAGGGGGCAGGAAGTGATGTATAGTATTGCCAATCCGGATTTTGCAGAGTTAGTGCTTGCGCTTAAGAAGATTTATTGCCCGGAAATGGTCTGCGCCGTGCCAGCTGATGGGCAGGACTAATCGTGTTCTCCCGATCCGGAGTGCCGGCAAGCCGTACGATGTTACTGATGCCATTGGCTGCGGTATTTTTTGTATCTTCGGCTACTGCAGCTGAGATTTCAACATTAAAACAGAGTGTGGATTATGCACTGGAGCATAATCGCCTACTGGCTGCTGATGCGCAGTCACTAACGCAGGCGAAAGCACGACAGGACGGCGCTCTTGGCCGTTTACTGCCCCGTGTTGATCTCTCTACTGGTGTGAGTCGTACGGATTCACCCATGAACTATCTGGGTATCAAACTGAATCAGCAGCGTATGACTGCTGCTGATTTTAATCCGGCTTTTATTAATAATCCGGGTTTTATAAATAATTACCAGACCCGTTTGGGTGTGACTATGCCGATTTATCAGGGTGGTGCACTCTGGGCGGGCAGAAAACTTGCCAACCACCAGGCCGAATCATCCCGTTTTGCACATCAGGCTGCCATACAGCAGGTGATCTTTCAGACGGTTGAAGCTTATGCTCGTACAAGACAGACCCTGTCTCAAATTGAGGCGATGGAAAGCTCTCTTGGTGCCGCTAAAAAGCGCTATCAGGATACGCAGATTTTGCAAAAACGCGGTATTCTCATCGACAGTGATGTGATGGATGCGCGAGTACATCTGTTGCGTACAGATTTGAAACTGCAGCAGGCGAAAAATGCACATGCGCAGAGTATTGATGCTTTGCAGCGTGTGATGGGCAATGGCGAGATTGTAGTGCAGCTTGATGAAGACCCTCAGTTGAAAGCTGTCTCCTTCTCTTTGGAGTCTGCTGTTGAGCAAGCGCTTGCCAACAGGCCTGATATGAATGCTCTGCATGAGGCTTATCAAGCGGCTTCGGCAGGTGTTGATCACTCAAGAGCAGGTTTCCTGCCGCATGTGAATCTGATGGCGGCTAGTGAGTGGAATGCTTCAACGCCGAGTCTGAAAAACCGTAACTCTATGATCGGAGCAACGGTGAATATCAACCTGTTTGCCGGTGGTTCGGATTTGGCCGGGATGCGTGTTGCCCGAGCAGAGCTGATAGCACTGGAATACAAGATCGGTGATCGTAAACAGCAGATCCAGAACGAAGTATCTCATGCATGGCGCATGCTGGATGAGACAAAGCTTCGTTATCAGAGTGAGAGCGAGGCGATGAAGCAGAGTGTTGAATCCCTGCGTATTAAATCACTGCGCCATAAGCAGGGTATGGCAACCACATCGGAGTTGCTGGATGCACAGGTGCTGGCGGATTCATCCCGTGTTGCAGCGATTCGTGCCAGATATGACGTAACTATTGCTCAGGCAGCCCTGCTACTAACTGTGGGTTCACTTGACGAGGGGATTATCCTATGAAATCCGGAATCAAATTGTTGATAGCATGTTGTGCTGTGGTAGCCCTGCAGGGCTGTAGTCAGGAAGAAGGGCAGCTGCAGGAGTCTGCAGTACAAACAGTCAAAGCGGCAACCATGACGGTGAAATCTGTTGCTGTTGCCGAAAATTATGTCACCAGTGGCACAGTGACTTCCGATCACCGGGTTGCTATCACATCACGCATTTCAGGTTATATCCGTCAACTGCCTGTGCGTGAGGGTAACAGGGTAAAAGCCGGACAGGTGCTGGTGCGTGTTGATCCGGTGAATGCGAAGCAGGGGCTGGTACAGGCTGAAGCTGATCTGGCTGATGCTAAGGCAGATCTTGATCGTTATAAGGAGCTGTTTACTGCACGTGCAGTAAGCAAGCAGCAGCTTGATCGTGTGAGTCTCCGTTATACTGTGGCCAAATCACAGGTGGAACAGGCGCGCAATCAGCTTAGTTATGCAGAAGTCCGTGCACCGGTTTCAGGTGTCGTGGTTGAGAAACGCATGAATGCCGGTGATCTGGCGTCACCCGGTGCAGCAATTCTGGTGATTGAGGATCCGAGCAGCCTGTTGGTGGAAACATACGTCTCTGAACAGTTTGTCAGAGGCATTCATGTCAATGATAAAGTGGAGATCGAACTCTCTTCGCTACAGCGCGGTGTGACCGGTGTCGTGCGTCAGGTAGTCAAGGCTGCTAATGCGGTTTCACACCAGTTTCTGGTCAAGATTTCCCTGAAGTCCGAGAAAGGGGTACATCCGGGTATGTATGCGCAGGTAGGTTTTAAACTTGGAGAGCGGAACGCACTGTTGATTCCAGCTGCGGCAGTGATTGCCCGCGCCGGTTTGAATGGCGTGTATCTTGTCGATACCAACAGCATTACACGTTATCGACAGGTGAGGTTGGGTAAACAGCGTGGCGATATGGTTGAAATACTTGCAGGACTACAGGACGGTGACGTGATTGCGTGGAGCAAGACGCCATCCCCGGCTCTGATGACCGGCATGAAAGTGCAGGCTCAGTAACGCTATGAGTGATCATAATGATCTGAATGTTGCCGGTCGTTTGGGTAAAGCGGCCATGTTCAGCAATCTGACACCGATGATCAGCCTGCTGATATTCCTGGTGGGTGCAGTGGCTTTGTCGGTGACTTCGCGTGAAGAGAATCCGCAAATTGATGTGCCGGCAGCCAACGTGTTTGTCCATATGCGGGGGGCTTCACCGCAAGAGGTGCAGAACCTGATTGTGCGGCCGATGGAAATGGTGCTGCGTGAAATGACCGGCGTGGAGCATACCTATGGTATGGCCATGGATTCGATGGCTGTCGTGACCGTGATGTTCAAGGTTGGCGAGGATAAGGAAGCTAGTCTGGTCAAGCTTTATGACCGTATTATGCAGAATCAGGATCGTATTCCGTCTGGTGCTTCGCAACCACTGATTAAACCGGTGGATGTTGATGATGTGCCTGCATCAGTGATCACACTCTCATCCAAAGATCTCGATGGCCTGTCGCTAAAACGGTTGGCCGAGCGGGTTCGTGATCAACTGGCTCCGCTTGAAGGTGTATCGGTGGCCAATATTATCGGTGGCCGCGATCATGAAATTCGTATCAAACTGGATCCTGTCAAACTTGCAGCCTACCGCATTCCATTGGATCAACTGCATCAGGCACTGCTTGCCGCCAATGCAGGCGGCCCTGTCGGTTCACTGGTGGGTAATAATCAGGAGACCCGTATCTGGCTGGATGGTTTCCTGAAAACAGCCGATGAAGTTGGCCAGCTCGTTGTTGGTCAGTGGAATGACAGGCCGATCTATCTGAAAGATATTGCCACCATTATTGATGGACCAAGTGAAGTGGAGCACTTCCATCGTATCGGTTTTGGCAGTCATCATGCTGATGCTTCTCAACTGGCCGATCCTGAGTTACCGGCCGTTTCCATTACGCTGGCCAAAAAACGCGGCACCAATGCGGTCGTGGTTACCGAGCGCATTGAGGCGAAGCTGAATGAGCTGAAAGGCGATTTTATTCCGGATAACGTGCAGGCGACCATCACGCGTGACTCGGGCAAACGGGCCAATGCTGCGGTGAATATGCTGATTGAACATCTTGGTATCGCGATCGGAACCGTGATTCTGATTCTGTTGCTATTCCTTGGCTGGCGTGAAGCGACAATTGTGACGCTGAATATTCCGCTGATTCTGTTTGTTGTGCTGGCCGTAGGTCTGATGGCAGATCAGACGATTAACCGTATTACTCTGTTTGCCCTGATTCTCGCACTGGGGTTGTTGGTGGATGATGCTATTGTGGTGATTGAGAATATTCACCGCCATCTGCACAAGGGCGTGAAATCTGCTGCAGACAAGGCCTATCTGATTGTGCTGGCAACCAATGAGACCGGGAAACCAACGATTATTGCTACCATTGCAGTCATTCTGGCATTTATTCCGATGGCTTTTGTAACCGGCATGATGGGGCCGTATATGGGGCCGATTCCGTTTAATACGCCTGTAGCGATGGCAGCTTCGTTAGTGATTGCCTATATGTTCACACCGTGGATAGCGCAGCGTTTCCTGCCGACCACGATTGTCAAAGAACAGGTTGAAATCCATGGGGATGAACACAAAGATTGGGTGTACCGGACCTACAAACGACTTGCTGTGCCACTGATTGAATCAAAAGCTGTTCGTCGCACCTTCTGGTTGGTTACACTGGTGCTGTTTGTTGCTGCGATGTTGCAGCCGGGTTGGCAGTTCGTGCGCCCCGCAGGCATCAATGGCCCGTTAACACCCGGTTCAGTGGAGCTGAAAATGCTTCCGAAAGGGGACAATAACACTTTTAACATCACCATTGATCTGCAGGAGGGTGCATCCCTTGAGGCAACAGATCGTGTAGCACGAGAGCTTGCAGATGTGATCAGGGATCATCCGATGGTTGTCGATTACGAGACCTTTGTCGGTCAGGCAGGCCCGATTGATTTTAATGGCATGCTGCGCGGATCAGCCCTGCGTCAGGGTTCAAATCTTGCCGATATACGTGTGAATCTGGTGGATAAACATGATCGTTCGATCCGTTCCGATGCCATTGTGTTGGAGTTGCGTGAATTGATTGCTCCTGTGCTGGCGGCAAATCCGCGTGCGAATATCAAGCTGGTTGAAGATCCGCCGGGGCCACCGGTGCGCTCTACACTGCTGGCTGAAATCTATGGGCCTGATTATGAGACCCAGCGACTGATGGCCAAAGAGGTGCGTAAAAAGTTTGCAGCAACGTATGACGTGACCGATGTGGATGACTCCGTCGGTGATGAGCAGGTACAATTAACGATCAGGGTTGATAAAGATCGTGCTGCGCAGCTCGGTGTTGCGACCAGGCAGGTTGAAACTGCTCTGCATGATTTCCTCAAAGGTTATGCCTTTGGTGCGCTGCATATGGATGATGAGCGCCACGAGGTGAAGTTGCGTGTACAGCTGCCAAAAGCGTTGCGCGCACATGCTGAAGATCTGCATCGTATCTATGTTTCAGGTTCGCAGGGAGCGGTTCCGCTGTCGGCCTTTGCCACGATTGCACAGACACTGGTGAACAAGCCGATCCATAGTAAGGACGGTCATCAGGTGGTCTATGTGATGGCTGAGCCTAAACAGGGATCGCAGGTCTATCCGCTGCTGGAGATGGATTGGGCACTGGATGAGTCCGAAGTGTTACCCGGTACAGAATTGAAAACCGGTGGTATGCGTTTTACCAGTACCGCACCTGAAAACACCTTTGCCTATCATATGCTCTGGGATGGTGAAATGCGCCTGACACTGGATGTGTTCCGTGATCTTGGCGCTGCATTTATCGTGGCACTGGTGCTGATTTATCTGCTGATGGTGGCCTATTACGGTCAGATGATTCTGCCAATGATGGTGATGGCACCAACGGCCCTGACCATGATCGGTATTTTCCCAGGCCACTGGATTACAGGCCAGCCGTTCACGGCGACTTCGATGATCGGCATGATTGCTTTGGCAGGCATCGTGGTGCGTAACTCCACGCTACTGATCGATTTCATTCTCGATTACCAAAAACAGGGATACTCTGTGAAAGAGTCCGTGCTTGAAGGCGGGGCAGTGCGTGCGCGTCCGATCCTGTTGACAGCACTGGCAGTGGTTGCCGGTACATCGATTATGATCTCCGATCCGGTATTTGGTGGTCTTGGTGTATCCATGGCGTTCGGCACGGTAGCAGCAACGATCCTGACCCTGTTTATCACGCCGCTGATGTATTATCTCTGGCAGAAAGATAACGATGAAACATCCGAAATAACAACTGTTGAAAATAACTGAAACAACAATAACAAGGAGTTAACTATGACTATCCAACGTGCGATCCGCATTATTGCGGGCTCTTTCATTCTGCTGAGCCTGTATCTGGCTGCCCGCTATAACGGTGTGGCATTCAGTGAGCCTACATGGCTCTGGTTCACCGCATTTATCGGTGCGAATCTGCTGCAATCCGGTTTCAGCCAGTGGTGTCTGATGGAAGTGATTCTTTCCAAGCTGGGCATGAAACACGCGAAGTAAAGGGTTAGGGGAGAGCAGTAAAGTGTAATTGGTCTCCCTGTAAAGTTGGCGGGCGCAGGCGGGTTTCCTCCCCCTATCCCATACACGGATGTCGTCTGTGTCCGTCTCATTTTTTAACGATGAAAGAGGTGTGGAATGGAATTTATGCAACAAAATGCCGTATATATGTTTGTCGGCCTCGTGTTGGCCTGGTTTGTCTGGCAGCGCATTATTGGTCCGAAAATGGCGGGAGTGAAATCCATCGGGGCTACTGAATACCTGAAGATGCGTGATCAGGAGCATGTGCTGCTTGATGTGCGTCAGCAGGGTGAATGGGTGTCAGGACATGCGCCTGCGGCCATTCATATTCCACTGGGCGAACTCAAACAGCGCATGGATGAAGTGGCCAAAGACAAACCGGTGATTGTTATCTGTGCGTCAGGAAACCGCTCATCTATGGCGGCTACTGCACTTGGCAATACAGGACATCATGAAGTGTTTAATTTTTCCGGTGGTATGAGTGCCTGGAGCGGGGCAGGATTACCTGTAAAAACAGGTGCCTGAGTGAACACTGCGGCAGTGATCAGGACATTATTACATTCAGAAAAAAGCCGGGGAGAACAACCATGAAACAGTTTACATATGTGCTGCTAATGCTGGTCACTATACCTTTTTCCGCCTCTGCTTGTGGTGTGGGTGAAAAGGCAGCTGAAGGTTACGAAAATACAGATGTGAAACATGCATTTCAACACTGGGGGCAGGGGGAAGACTCTTCTGTTCCATTTGCGTTTATCGACGTACGCACACCTGGTGAGTTTGCTGCCGGTCATATCAAGGGAGCAAAATTGATTCCGCTTGCCGAGTTGGAGCAGCGGATCAGCGAGATCCCAAAGGATAAGCAGGTCTATCTCTACTGTCGTACGGACCAGCGCTCTGCTGTTGCAGCAGGCATGCTGGCAAAACAGGGCTTTAGCAATATCGAGAATGTGCTCGGTGGCATTACTAACTGGCAGCAAGCCGGTTATCCGGTGGTGAAACAGTGAAAAGCATCCATATAAAGAAGTTCTATCCGCACTGGCTTGAGGCGACTGAAAAGGGAAATCCGGTTCAGTTGTTTGATGTGCGTACGCCGCAGGAATATAGCGCCGGGCATGTGCCGGGTGCAACATTGATCGCGCTCAATACATTAACTGCACGCGCCAATGAGATACCCAAGGACGGAGATGTCTTTGTGATATGTCAGGTCGGTGGTCGTTCAGCACAGGCGATTATGTTTTTGAGTCAGCGGTTTGGTTATGATAATCTGATCAATCTTGAAGGTGGCACAGGGGTATGGATGCAGAGCGGATATCCCGTTGAACGCGGCTAGTGCATTCTGATTCAGCCAGAGCATTTCAATAAAATAAGGCATCACTGCCTTGATGGAGAGTAACGATGGCAAGACTGACAGCCAGGCACACTGCAGGAGCAGCGTTTAATATTGAATGCCGGGGTCATACTGTGGTTACCGATCAGCCTGAAAGTAACGGTGGTCAGGATTCTGGCATGACGCCGCCAGAGTTCTTTGCAGGCTCCATGGCGGGCTGTATAGGTTTCTACGTGGCGAAATACTGTCAGCAGGCAGACATAGCTACTGATGGCTTGCGTGTGGACTGTGATTGGCTTGTATCTGAAGACTCACCGCGTCGCATTGGTGAAATTACTATTGATGTTATTCTTCCTGCACTACCAGAAAAACGCAGGAAGGCCATTGAGCGTGTTGCAGCCTCATGTCTGATTCATGCAACCCTGCACAGTGATCCGGAAATACATATCAATCTTCATACAGCATAATCATGCCGGGCCATCGATTGCAGGCAGTTACTGCTGCAGTTTAAAAGGCAGCTGTGTTTATAACATCTGATTGCTCCCTCTCGGGGCGAGGGCTTGAGGTCATATTCTATTTTCACCTTGACTGACTGACAGCATCGTGCTGATTGGTGAGATCAGGCCTTCCTCAATGCAATCATTTCCTGGATGGACCGGGATAGCAGGTGAAAATCAAATGGTTTTTTTAGCACCAGAGAGTGTTGATCCAGTATCTCCGTATCCAGCACATTATCTTTGTCGTAACCTGTGACCAGAATGATCGGCAGCTCTTTATCAAACTTCCGCACTGACTGAAACAGCAGAGCTCCTCCCATTCTTGGCATGATAATATCGGAGATAATCAGATCAAATTGATCCTGTTCAGCTTTGATCAGTTCCAGTGCTTTTTTCCCATCACTGGCTTCAAACACCTGGTAACCCATACTTGTCAGCACTTCAGCAGTGGTTTGACGCACGCTGGCTTCGTCATCTACCAGCAGAATGGTTTCGCTATGTCTGCTTGCATTGGCTGGCTGCTTATCCTTCAGAGGTACAGTAGTTTCTGTACACAGGGGAAGATAAACCCGGAATTCCGTTCCTTTATTTACCCTGCTAGTTACATCAACGACGCCACCATGATTCTGGATCGCACCATATAGCATGGCCAGTCCCAGACCTGTCCCTTTTCCAACCTCTTTGGTGGTGAAGAAGGGTTCGAAAATTTTATCCAGTCTTTCGATAGGGATACCATGACCATTATCTGCGATGGTAATGCAGGCAAATTGATTGCCATTCAGATCAGGGTGATTCTTCATGAACTTTGCATCAGCGCTGAAAGGCGCAAGGCTGCAATGGATTTCAGGGTGAGAGACGTCGGCAACCGCATCGGTCGCATTACTTAACAGGTTCATGATCACCTGTTGTAGCTGCGTAGCATCGCCTTTGATGCGCAGCTCTTCCTGACAGACTGAGGTCTGCTGGTCGATATTTTCAGGTATAGCCGCTTTGGCCAATCGATAACCTTCGTTCATGAATGCATTAAGGCTGAACACACGCATAGCCACGCTATCCTTACGGGCGAAGGTAAGCAGCTGTTGTACCATCTCGGCTGCACGGAATCCCAATCGCTCAATATTAGCCAGCTTGTCGGTAGCGACGGGGTGCTCCTGCATCTGTTCTTTGGCCAGAAATACATTGCCCTGTATTGCGGCTAGCATATTGTTGAAATCGTGAGCAATACCGCCTACCAAGGTGCCGATGGCTTCCATTTTTTGTGCCTGACGCAGTTGTTCTTCAAGCATTTTTCGCTCGCTGATATCTCGAACGGTGCTGAAGGCAACAGTTTCCCCGTCAAGATTGATGACCCGGGCGCTGACTTCAACAGGCATAATAGAGCCGTCTTTTCTGATATGGGCCGACTCAAACAGAGCCTTGCCATGTTCTTCCATGAGTTGAACCCGTTCAGGGATCCTTGCCGTAAACTCCGGAGTGTCCAGATCGCTGATTTTCATGTTCAGCAGTTCCTGTTTACTATACCCCAATCGCTCACAGGAAGTCTGATTTACATCTATAAACTCTGCTTTCATATTATGAATAAAAAGGCTGTCATTTGAAGATTCGAACAGTGTGCTGAACCTTTTCTGACTGGCTTCAAGCAGTGCTTCACTCTGTTTACGTTCGCTGATGTCAAATAGCGTAACCAGATGAGTACCGCCATTTGAATCTGCATCAAGCGTACCTGCACCGGTAATTGCTGTTTTTGTACTTCCGTCTTTACAATGGATTTGTAGTTCTATTGCTTCAAACGGAGTCCCATCCTGACGTGATTTCTCCAAACGTGATTGCCAGGTGTCGATGACCCATTGGCGGTACTCTTCGTCGGGATATGCCTTGGGCCACCATGCATCCAGAGTCGGGATATCATGGATGTCATAGCCGAATGTGTTACTGAATGCCTGGTTCAGGTATGTGATATTTAAACCATCATCATTTAATGCATAAGGCACTGGAGATGAATCAATGATATCACGGAATTTTACCTCGCTATGACGAAGGGCTGACTCAGTATGCTTGCGCTCTGTGATATCTACATGAGTGCCAACCAGGCGTTTTGGTTTACAATCTGATTCTGTTTCACTGAATGACGCGCGTGAGAGGACTATAACGTGATGCCCATCCTTGTGGATCATGCGCATTTCAACTTCAAAACTGCTGCTGCGGCCTTCCAGGTAATCTGTGACCAGTTGCAGTACCTGCTCTCTGTCATCGGGATGTACAAGTCTTGACCAGGTATCAAGTGTGGCCGGAAAGTCATCGGTATGATAACCCAGCATCTCTAACCAGCGTGGTGAATAATAGACTTCATCTGTTTCCAGGTTCCAGTCCCAGAGGCCGTCATTGGCTCCAGCCATAGCCAATTGAAATCGTTCTTCGCTGGAGCGTAATTGCGCTTCGATTTGCTTGCGTTCAGAGATATTGCGGCTGAATGCAATGTTGTATTCTACATCTTCAAACCTTGCGAGGTTCACCGAGACTTCGATGGGGATAAGGGATCCATCTTTACAGCGGTGAGACGTTTCAAATGAAAAGCTGCCTCTTCGCTTTAGTTTCTGCCAATGATCAATCCACTCATCAGGTGACAGAGCGGGATTAAGATCGGGAACTGACATATTCAGTAGTTCTTCCCGGGAATAACCAAGTTCACGGCATGTGGATTCATTTACGTAACGGATGCGCGCCTGTTCATCAATCCAGAAGATACTGTCAGGGGCATGATCGGATGCGGCTTGTGTCAGACGTAGTTGCTGCTCCCTATGTTTCTGTTGAGTTATTTCCCTGATGCTTCCTTCTACACCTTTAACGTGACCATCGTGGTCAAAAATAAAGTGTGAATTGGTGGAAACCCATATGATATCTCCATCAATCCTTCTGACTTGGGCTTCATAGTTTTTGACCGTGCCGTTTGCCTTACTAAGTGCATGGAGGAATTTCTCTCGTCCTTTTTCGTCAACATAAAAGTCGGCAATGGGCTTACCCAAAAGCTCATCGAGCTCGCAACCGATCAATCTTGCTACAGAGGGCGATCCCATCGTAATGCGCCCTTCGAGATCAGTTCTGTAATAGGTGTCCTGCAGATTATCGAAAATATTCCGGTACTGTTTTTCAGAATTTATTAAATCAATTTCGTTCAGTTTTTCGGTTGTGATATCTTCATAGATACCAAGGATGCCGATGATATTTTTTTCTTCATCACGCAACGGTACTTTTGAGGTGCGCAGCCAGACTGTTTTTCCATCGGGAGTAGTTTGTGGCTCCTCGAAGCCGATACGGGGAATGCCTGATTCGATGACGCTTAAGTCATCAGTACGATAAGATTCAGCCTGATCACTCCAGCCCATTTCATGATCGGATTTACCAATCAGTTCATCAGGAGAACTGAAACCGGCATCTTTGGCAAACAGAGTATTGCTGCCTATGTAGTGGCCATTGAGATCTTTCCAGAAAATACGGACAGGTATGCCTTCCAGAACATCCTGTAGCAGGTCGTGGGAAGCTAGCTGTTTGACAATCTCTTTCATGTCACCTCTTCATGAAACTTAACAGGTTGGCAGGCACTTGCCTGAAAAAACAGGGTTAATATGTGAAGCGTTATTGTATGGTCTTATGCTATCAAGAATGGTGCCATGCGACAATTTGTCGCAGGTGTTCAGAAGCTGGTTTCATGCCGCTTTCATGATGCCATGTTTGTATGGCCGCAAAAATAGTAACCTGATTCCCATCAGGGTAGATTAGTAATCATTTCATAACTACTATGTGGATAGTAGATTGCTTATAATTTGAATTGAACAAAAGGAGTTATTACGTGAGGAAGTCTTCATTTATTACTGCTGCAGTATTGGCAGCAGTCAGCATGCTGGCAATCGGTTGCTCCGATGCGTCGCAGGATAAAACGTCTGCGGCACCGGAAACAACAACGACAGTACCTGCAGTTGCAGGGTCTGCAAAAGTGGCCGTGCCTGCTGATATTCCGGAAGGTATGGGTATATTGCCGACTGCAGTACCTGTACCGGAAGATAATCCGCAGACTGCGGAAAAAGTGGAATTGGGTAAAAAGCTGTATTTTGATCCTGCTCTGTCAAAGAGCGGTAATTTCTCCTGTAACTCATGTCATAACCTTGGCACTTGGGGTGTGGATAACCAGCAGTTCTCCATTGGCCATAAATGGCAGCGAGGAGGGCGCAATGCGCCAACTGTACTGAACTCAGGTTTCTGGAGTGCACAGTTCTGGGATGGCCGTGCGCCATTACTGGAAGATCAGGCCAAAGGCCCGCCTCTGAACCCTGTTGAGATGGCGAGTATGAGTGAAGCAACTGTAGTTGCGCGTCTTAGCGAGTCGGGTTATGTGCCGTTGTTTGATGCTGTGTTCGGCGAGAACTCGTTGAATTACGATAACATGGCCAAAGCTATTGCAGCCTTTGAGCGTACGTTGAATACACCTGATGCACCGTTTGATCTCTATGTGCAGGGCAAAGGTGATATCTCCGAAGCTGCCAAGCGCGGTATGAAAAAAGCAGATGAAGTGGGTTGTACCTCTTGTCACTCCGGTGTCCTGTTTACCAATAACGGCTTCCAGAAGTTTGCTTATGGTACTGATAGCGGCGTCAAGTCTGTAACGGGTAAGGATGAAGATGATCATCTGTTTCGTGTTCAGTCATGGCGTAATGTGGCGATGACTGCTCCATATTTCCATGATGGTGCGGTTAAAACTCTGGATGAAGCTGTGCGTATCATGGCTAAAACTCAGCTGGATACAGAGCTTTCAGATGCAGATACAGCAGATATTGTTGAATTTCTGAAAACACTGACTGGTAAAGCCCCGGAAGTGTCATTCCCTGTCCTTCCGCGTCCTGCTGGCCATGCATTGAACTGGGCTGACTGATTTAGCCTGTTTTGCTTCTAAGGGCTCCCGTAAGGGGGCCCTTTTTATTTGCATAACGAAACTTTTTCACCACGAAGGACACGAAGAAATCAAGAAACAGGTATGCACATCAGGAAGAATAAGACCATGTGCTGCCAGAGCATGGTGAACGATCAGCTCAGTCAGTGACAACAATCAAATGAATTATTTGTGATACCGCATGGCACCTTTTACCTTTAGTAATTCCTTTGACTCTCTCTGTGTTCTTGGTGCTCTCGGTGGTGAATGGACTTGACACTATTAGATTTCGAATTCACCACGAAGAGTACGAAGAAAATCAAGAAACAGGTATGCACATCAGGAAGAATAAGACCATGTGCTGCCAGAGAATGGTGAACGATCAGCTCAGTCAGTGACAACAATCAAATGAATTATCTGTGATACCGCATGGCACCTTTTACCTTTAGTAAATTCCTTTGACTCTCTCTGTGTTCTTGGTGCTCTCG